>Ga0208245_1000179_pt1 | contig 62948 bp, 57 predicted proteins | sample RifOxyC1_FD_184035 | JGI IMG/M metagenome (GOLD analysis project Ga0208245, IMG submission 184035) | Soil microbial communities from Rifle, Colorado - Rifle Oxygen_injection C1 (SPAdes) | ecosystem: Environmental > Terrestrial > Deep subsurface > Rock core/Sediment | place: Rifle, Colorado... | reverse complement strand
TCGCCATAGATCACCTGCGCCGAGTTTTGGACTGCTTGCGCAGAAAAAAACGGAGCAAAAATCATTACAATCCAGATCCGGTGATTCGGTTTCACAAAAAGCTTTATATCCTTGTAAATCGTGAATTTGCGCATTGCAGCAATACCCCGCCACACAAGGGATGTCAATCATCGAGGTATGCGGACTCGTGAGGAAAAGGTTTTTTCTTTCCAGAACTTATCTGTGAATTTAAAATTCCAATGACTCAGTATCCCGTCTTCTTCTGGTCCAGGGCCTCTTTAGAAGCGTGAGTTCATGCTCTGGCAAGAGGTTGACCTGCAACAAATCAAGGTCAGCGCAAAGCCGCTTCCGGGCAGAATTCGTAACCGTGGATCAAAAAAAATAGTTAACCCTGAGAATCGACTGAAAGCTCCGATACTCGTCCGGGTAGGTCCAATCAAGCCATCGGATGTCGGCGGCAAGCTCCAGGTTTGTCGCCCCCGCTGAAGGCCTTTTGCCCAGATTCGCGAACTGCCAATTCAACTTCGCTCCAAGCGGCAGTCGGAAATGCGGGCTGCGCGAATCCGCCGGAGGAAGGCTTCCGAGATACCGCGCACGCGGCGAACCGAATTCGAGTCCCGGCTCGAGATACGGCCGGACCGCCACCAGGCTGTTCAACTGAAAACGCGAACCAAGCTCCCACGAGAGAGTCCCCGAAAGCGGGTCCCCCGAGCGCCTCACATCAGCCTGCGCGAGGAACCGCGTTTCGACAGCGGCGCCCGTGCTGATGTGATTTCTAGTAAGCACCTCGAAGTACGGACTCCAATCAAAATCCCACCGGCGGTAGTACGGCTCACCGATCAAATTGAAAGCGACGGCTAGCTCGCCTCGAGCGTGCCTCAGTACGGAATAGCGGGCCGCGAGCGGAATCGGGAACCAAATGAGCGTAAAGCGATCCGTCAAGCCTTGCTCCCAGTACCAGGGATAAAATGAAAAGCTCATATCGACCGCTGAGGCACCGCCCTGAGTCGCAATGTTGTCATTACGGGCGGCGACGATGATGGGACTCCAGACAGACAGCCCTTTCGGTAAGGTGAGGGGCCGCTCGATTTCGCGATCGGGATAAGATTCGAGAACCCGAGAAGTCCCACAGGCAGCAAAAAGACCGACCGCAAGGACGATGAGCGCGCTTCGAAGGACTTTCCTTCCGGACATATTCGTATCGAAAGAAGACATGACACCGTATTATGATGACGATGTGAGATGGAAGTCGATAGCGCTGTTATTGTTTTTTCCGATCGGGGCCGCACTGGCTCAGGAAAGTTCGGGCGCGAAAGGCTGGTCGTTGCATTTTTACGGCGGTCCATCAACGAAGGTCCCTCTCGTCGAAATCATCCGTTTTTCAGTACCTACGATGGAACCGTATTCGATTCTGTCCGTCGGAGCGACCCGGGCTCTCGGGACGTCCGATGCGGGATTGAGATGGGAAGTTGAAACCGGCCTGACCAAACATCTCGAACGGGCAAACCTCTTTTCCCTGAGCGCCGCGATCGGCGCGCGATGGCTACGGCCGCCCTGGCATCAGGTTTTCCCGGGTAGCTTCTATTTCGCGAACGGTCTATCCCTGGCCAACGGGACGCCGGGCGTCGAAGTCGAGGCCATCGGCCGGACGAACCGCCTGCTCTACCATATCATCCTTGAATACGAGTTTCGTGCGGACGAAAGTTCCAGATGGTCGTTTTTCTTTCGTGATCATCACCGATCGGGAGCTTATGGCCTCTTCAATGGAATCACCGGCGGCTCGGACTTTCTTTGTCTCGGGATTCGAAGAAGTTTTTAGACTTGCGGGCGGTCCTGAATTTGCAACCCTCTTTGAAAATGGAGACGAACGTGAATTTCGCGGCAGGAAAATGGGTGCTTGTCACGGGCTCGACGGATGGTCTTGGCAAGGAAACCGCGCGGCAACTTGCGAAGCAGGGCTCGTATGTCATTCTTCACGGAAGGAACCGCGAAAAGGTCGCCTCGGTCAAAGGGGAACTGCAATCAGAGTTGGTGACAGCCCGGTTCGAGACCGTCGCGGCCGATTTTGAATCGCTCTCCGAAGTCGAACAGCTGGCCCGCGAGATCAACGAAAGATTTCCAACGCTGCAGATTCTCATCAACAATGCCGGAATTTACAACAACCGGCGCGAGCTTTCACGTGACGGGTACGAAACTACGCTGGCCGTGAATCACCTCGCTCCATTTTTGTTAACCACGCTTCTGCTCGAGCTTTTGAAGCGGAACGCGCCATCCAGAATCATTAACGTCGCGTCAACCGTGCACCAGGGGGCGGAACTCGATTTTGAAAATCTTCAGCTTGACCGCGGCTTCAGCGGCTACGCCGCCTACAGCACATCCAAACTCGCGAACGTGCTCTTCACGTACGAACTTGCCGAAAGGCTTCGCGGGAGCGCGGTAAGCACCTATTGCCTGCATCCGGGGGGCGTCGCGACGAAACTTCTCCGGGCCGGCTTCGGCGGGGGAGGAATCCCCGTTTCCGAAGGGGCGAAAACGCAAGTATATCTCGCTACAGCCCCCGAAATACGGGCAAATTCCGGACAATACTTTGCGCGCAGCCAACCGGAGCGGCCGGATGAGCGTGCCCACGATTCAGAGCTTCGAAAAAAACTCTGGACGGTCAGCGAGAACCTGATCGATCGAAGATCTCGAACTTAGAACCCGAAGCGCATCCCGAAAAGGAGCTGGAAGTCGGATTGTTTCAACTCGTCCGATCCGGCGATGGAAGCATTTTCGATCTGGTTCGAAAGTCCGCGTAAATACCGGGCATCCCAAAGCAGCGCAATCGGCCCAAGCCCCCACGCGCTCGAAAGGCTGACGGCCAGACCGAGATCACTCGTTTTAAAACCAGCTGCCGAGTAGTCCAGCTCCGGGGTGCTGCAAGTCAATGTTCCGGAGCCGGAACAGCCCAGTTTTCCGGTCGTTTTGGCGTAATAAAACCCGGCCCCCAGCGAGACAATATCCAGAGGCGAGAATCGGAAGAGAACGGGAATCTGCAGCTGATTTCCAGAAAAGCTGCGCTCCGATCCCGTCTGCGTGAGCGTGTATTTCGTATTCACGAACAGCGCCCCTGACTGGATGAAAAAAGGACCCACCAGGTCGATGTCGACCAAACCGCCCCAGATAAATCCGAGACCACGCGCCGGATCCGTGTTGTCCAACGTGAACGTGGGGCTGCTGGCGCCGTGCGAATTGAGGCCGACGACCGGCGCGACCCGGAACGCGTGCGCGGCGAGAGGAGTGAGAAGAGCAAGAAACAGAACCAACGATAGAAGCTTTTTCATACTTAGGATGATAGCAGCGCTATTCCGCGAGCGCGAATGAAAATTGACGGTGACCCAAAATGCGCGCCTCAAACCCGGGTCGCTCTTCGGGCACTACGGAGACCGGAATTTTTGCTCCGCTCCGAAGCCACTTCTCCAGCCAATCCTTTCTGAGCAGACCGGGATGCTGTTGGGCAATCTCGTCTCGCGTGAATGCGATGGTCGTTTCTTCTTTAACCCCCGTGCCCACACCGCGAGCCACAAAAAACCCCCCCGCGAGAAGAGCCGCGCGAACCGCGGTTGAAGCCGAATAGGTATAGAGCTCGGTCAAGGCACCGGCGCGCTCGCAATGTTTGTAAATCGCCGAAAAAACGGCAGGACTCCAGAGCGCCGAATCAGTTTTAAAGGAAAAGGGGTCATAAAAGATAAGGTCCGGCCCCGGCGCGGTCTTGAAAAGGTCCAGAAAATCTCCCGACAGCAACTTCCAGCTCAGGAGACCCGAAGAATGATTCCAACTTCCGGCCTTGAGAACGTCATGCGGAGCACCGTGCCTCAAATGCTTGAAGCGCTCCGGGTGCAGGAGCGCGAGACGGAGCGGGTCCAGGTCCCGCTCGAAGCTGATCAGGTGGACCGGGCGCGGCTCACGCGGCATTCCGAAAAACGATTCCTCAAAACACCGGACTGCGGCCATCGCATTCGAAGCGGCCCCGAGTCCAACGTCCCAGATGACGAGCGGTTTGTCTTTTTCGACCAGAAGTTTTTCGAACAGGCGCGACTGTTCAATATAGAGCCGCTCCGCCTCTTCGGCCGGATCCGAAACAGAATGCATCACCTCTCCGGAGCTGATCTGCCGGACGTTGCCGTAGCCCAGGGGAGAAATCTGTACTTCATAGTCACCGAGCCGGGTCGCCCGGACCTTCCGCCTGCGCCGCCGCTGCGTTTGAACCGGATTCTCCTCGTCCGAACCCGCCAGCGACTCGCGCTTCGAACGATACAGCTCGAGAAACCCTCCGGTCAGAACGGCTTCTCGGATCTGCGCCATGAGGCTGTGATAGAACGTAAGATTGTGCGTGGCGATCAGCTGCCAGCCGAGCAGCTCGTCCGCCTTGATGAGATGATGAAGATAAGCTCTCGAATAATCCCGGCAGGTCGCGCAACCGCAAGCGGGATCGAGCGCATCCTGTGAAAGCTTGTAAACGCCGCGCCGGAGCTGAAGCTTTCCGATCGAGGTGAACGCGACGCCTCTTTGGGCCAGAGCCGTCGGGAGAATACAGTCGAACATGTCGACCCCGCGATGAACCGCCTCGAGAATGTCGAGCGGGGTGCCGACCCCCATTAAATACCGAGGCAGGCCGCGCGGCAACAGCGCGGCCGTCGCTTCGGTAAATTCCTCGCGCTGCTCGCGGGTTTCGCCGACGGCGAGACCGCCGATCGCAAAGCCGTCAAAAGGATGCTCCGTGAGAAAAGCGGCGCTTGCCTTTCTCAGGTCATGAAAGCACGCGCCCTGCACGATTCCAAAAAGCGCCTGCAGCGATTCCGTTCTCGCGTTCAGGCTTCGCAGGGCCCAGCGATGGGTCAGATGCATCGCGCGCTCGGCCTCCTGCCGTTCGGAGGTCGAAGGGATGCACTGATCGAGCGCCATCATGATGTCGCTGCCGATCGCGATTTGGGTTCGAATGCTCTCCTCGGGAGAAAGGTCCGTCCGTCCACATAGCTTTGAAAGGTCGCGCCCTCCTCATCCATTCGCCTGGCGTGAGGAAGCGAAAAGATCTGAAAGCCTCCCGAGTCGGTCAGAACCGGTCCGTCCCAGTTCATGAAACGATGAATCCCGCCGAATTGCCTGAAAACCTCGGTGCCCGGACGGAGCAGAAGATGATAGGTGTTCGCGAGAAGGACCCGGGAACCCGCCGTCCGAAGCGCCTCGACGGGCTGGCCCTTTACGGTCGCTTGCGTTCCGACGGGCATAAAAACGGGAGTTTTGACTTCACCGTGAAGAGTTGCAAAGGTCGCGGCGCGGGCCCCTGATCCCGGCGCCTCGGCCTCGAGCTGAAACTTGAGTCGCGACATAAGACGGCATTACCATAATGCCGGATCGCCGTGTACTGTTAGCGCTTCGGACCGGAAGAAGCGGCGCCCAGCTTGCTTTTGATTTCCTCGAGGTAATTTCTGACCCTCACCTCGTGAGCGGCGAGGGCTGCCTTGTCGGTTGACGGAACAGCCGACGGCGCGCGCGATTCATCCCGCACGACGAGGAGTTTTTGCGGGATTTCATCCATGAAGCGGCTCCTCGTGCGCGGCACCGTTTTTCCGTAACGAATACGATTTTTCGCGCGCGTGATGATGAGATGATTTTTAGCCCGGGTGATCCCGACGTAACAAAGCCGCCGCTCTTCCCCGAGGTCGGACGCTTCCTCGATCGTCCTGCGATGAGGCAGGAACCCGTCCTCCGCGCCGACCATGAACACGATCGGGTATTCGAGTCCCTTGGCCCCGTGAAGCGTCAAAAGCGTTACTTCATCACGAAGTTCATTTTCCTTTGAATCGTCCTCTTCTTCGTCTTGAGCTTCGAGCGTCATCCGCGCCAGGTATTCACGAAGAATGGCAAGGCCGTCGGCCGGACCCTCTTCGCTGTCGCCCGTAATCTCCTCGGGCCGAATCTGCCCGAGTCCATGCACCAATTCTTCGATATTCTCCCATTGCCTCAGCGCGGCGGCCGGATCATCCGTTTCCTCATCGAGGGCCTTTCGGGCCTGAATTTTTTCAAGCGAATTCCTGGCCCAGCTGACAACGGCCGAAATCGCGACCTCCGCCGAGGAACACGGGATTTTTTGGAGTGACTCCCGTAAATCCAGAATCAGCTCACGAAACGCCTTTGTGCCGGCTGCGGCACGTGGGGCTAATTGCGCGGTTTCCGGCAACATCTCGAAAATCGGAACTTCTTTCGTGAAGGCCGCGTTTCCGAGATGTTCAAGGGATGTTCTCCCGATTCCGCGAGCAGGCCAGTTGATCACTCGTCTCAGGGAGGCGTCATCTCCAGGGTTCACGACCAAACGCCAGTAGGCCAGAATGTTCTTCACCTCTTTTCGGTCGAGGAAAGAGAAACCTCCGACAATCTTGTAAGGAACCCGAAGCATGCGAAGCGATTCCTCGAAAATTCTCGATTGCGCGTTGGAGCGATAAAGAACCGCGAAGTCCGCCCAGCGAATATTTTTTTCTTTTGCGAGTCGAAAAATCTCTTCGGCGACGAACTTGCCCTCTTCGCGATCCTCCTCGAGAATCACCTCGCTCACAGGCTCTCCCGAACCCCGATCCGACCAAAGACTCTTCGGGTGTCGCTTGCGGTTGTTTTGAATAACCGCGTTCGCCGCTTCGAGAATGGTCATCGTGCTTCGATAATTTTGGTCAAGAGTGATCGTCTTCGCTCCTCGAAAATGCTGGGCAAACTCGAGAATGTGGGTCGGGTCAGCCCCTCTCCACGCGTAAATGGACTGGTCATCATCACCGACGACGCATAGGTTCTGCTGCCGTTGCGTAAGGAGCCTGAGAAGCCTGAATTGCGCGGGATTGGTGTCCTGGTACTCGTCGACCAGAATGTATCGGAATCGCTGGTTGTAATGCTCACGAACCTCTTCGTGCTTTTCAAGCAGTGCGACGGCATTAAAGAGGAGATCGTCGAAATCCATCGCGTTCTGCGCTTTGAGCTGACTTTGGTAATGAATGTAGCTCGAGGCGGCCGCGATCGCGTAATCCGGACCGAGCCGGCCCGAATCCAGGAAAAAGCCCTGCGCGGCGTCCGGCGAAAGGAATCTGCTTTTGGCCTGTCCGATCTCGAATAAGATAGAGTTTAGATCGAATTTGCGATCGTCTATTTTGATATTTCGCATGATCTGCTTGAGCGTGTCCTGCTGATCGCTCTGGTCCAGAATCGTAAAATCCCGCTGAAACCCGAGCTTCGCTCCGTGGGCCCTGAGGATGCGAACACAAAGGCTGTGAAACGTGCTGATCATGATGTTCCGGGTCGCGCCGAATCCCGCCGCCTCACTGACCAGCCTTATAACGCGTTCTTTCAATTCCGTAGCGGCTTTATTCGTGAACGAGAGGCCCAGAATCGCCGACGCAGGCACGTTACGTTCCGCTATTAGGTGAGCAATCCGATAGGTCATGGTGCTCGTCTTTCCGCTCCCCGCACCAGCGAGAACCAAAAGCGGTCCATTTCCGTATAGAACGGCTTCCCGTTGATTCGGGTTCAGGCGATTTAATGAAAGGGGCAAACGGGAACTCCTTGTTGGCGAAGGGCTGGATTAGAGCAGAGATCATTTCGGGTGCCAATCGAAAACTCTTAAGCCGCTCGTGATCAGACCTAACGCAGCTCGCCAACCGCGTGGCGGGCACCCATTGGTTTTTGCCTCGAATCTGCCGAAAAGAAGAATGAACGCAGCACTTCGGAGTACTCGTGAGCAGTCAACGGCCCCCCGTCAAAAATCGACTCAGACATTTCATCGGAGACGGAATCTGGGCCTCCGTGTGCGACGGCGTGGCCGAAAGCAATTTCACCGCGTTTGCGACAGCGCTCTCGGCATCACCGGGGCAGCTCAGCGTACTTCTCTCGTCACAGAGCCTGCTCGGCTGCTGGCTCCAGCTTTGGAGCGAGAAACTCATTTTCTTTTTTGGCAGCCGAAAGCGCGTCGTTCTCACCCTCGTCAGTCTTCAGGTGGCCACCCTCGCAACGATGATTCTCGCGACTTTTTTCGAGGCGGGGCCACTCGCTTTTATGGGACTCATGCTTCTTTTTGTCGCTTTCGGGAGTACAAGCGGCGCCGTCTGGAACTCCTGGATCAGCGATCTTCTTCCAGCACGCCGGCGGGGCTATTGCTTCGGCGTCAGAAATCAGCGCACTTACCCTGCAAGTTCCCTCGCGCTCGTCGCGGCCGGCGCGATTTTGCTGAGCATCGAATCGGCTCTGGGTGGCGGACGTGGAACTCAGATCGCTTTTTGCGTGATATTCTTCATCGGTCTCACGGCAAAGCTTCTTTCCCTGCGGCATCTCGCGTTGCAGCCAGATGGTCAATGCGAACTGCCGACACGCGCCCTTGGACCCATAGAGCTGGTGAAGACCTGTTATCGGGACCGCGGCTCCCGTCAGGTGCTGTGCTTTTTCGGAGTGATGGGCTTTGCCGTGAGCGTATCCGCGGCTTTCCAGGCGCCCTACTTGCTGACGACGCTTCACCTGAACTACCTGCAGTTCACGTTGGTCACGGCCGTCTTCGTCATCTCGCGTTTTCTCGCGGCTCCCTGGGTCGGAAGGATCGCCGACCGGAGGGGCTCACGACAACCCTTTCTGATATCCGCCGCATTGATGCCGCTCGTCGCGCTGGGCTGGGCCTTATCAACGAACTTCTACGCGCTCCTCCTGACCCAGATCTTCGCGGGTATGATCTGGACGGGTTTCGACCTCTTTTCATTCACCTTCCTGACCGAGAGCACGGGCTCGGCCTATCGTCAGAGGATCTTCGCCGCTAAAAATGTCGCCTGGAATTTGGCCGCTTTCGCCGGCGCCCTGGCAGGCGGCGCGCTCGGAAGCTTTTCAATGCTCCCGGCCCTGGTTTTTTGGGTATCTTTTGCCGGAAGGGGCGCGGCGGCCCTGTTTCTCCTCCGTGTGTCGCAGTACGCGCCGGAATCGGAATCTTCGGCCTCGCTCACATCGGGCACGGTCACGAACGTCGCCGCCTGAAACCTATGGACCCCGCCCAGATGTGACATTATGATTTGAACATGAAAATCGCGTTCACTCACAATCTCCAGCTTCGACCGACGGAAGAAGAAGCCGAATTCGACACCCCGAAGACGATCGAAAGTATTCGCTCCGCGCTGATCCGACTCGGTCATGAAGTCGAACTCGTGGAAGTCTCGGGCCCAGCCTCACGAACCGTCGCTCGACTCGAAGCTCTGAATCCGGATCTGGTCTTCAACACGGCCGAAGGGCGCGAGGGGCGATTCCGCGAAGCTTTTTATCCCGGCCTTTTTGATCAACTCGGAATTCCCTTTACCGGATCAGACGCGTACACCTGCGCGATCACCCTGGACAAGCAGCTGACCAAGTCCATCGTCGCACAGCACGGCGTTCCGGTTCCGAAAGGCTATTTCATCTCATCCCTCGACGACCTTAGATCGGTTGAGACATCGAACCCGCTTTTCATCAAGCCGAACTTCGAAGGAAGCTCGAAGGGCATCACGATGGACTCGATCATTCAATCGCCAACCGACTTAAAACCCAGAGTCGAAGCCCTTTTGAGGCGCTATCCCTCCGGGGTGGTGATCGAGGAATATATCCCGGGCCGCGATATCACCGTTCCATTTCTCCAAAAAGCCTCTCCCGCGACCGGCGGAGTTCTCTGTCCGGCTGAATACGTTTTTTCGCGGGCCGAGAAGGTTCAGTTCGAAATCTATGACTTTGATCTGAAGCAACTCCGGAGCGATTCCGTTGAAGTGAAAGTCCCGGCCGATCTTGATCGGAACACCGCCGAGGCGATCGTGGCGTTCTCGAAGAAGGCCTTCCGTGCGCTGAACGTCGTCGACCTGGGCCGGATCGACTACAGGGTGACCCCGGATGGTCGCGTCTACTTCCTTGAAGTAAATGCGCTTCCGAGCCTGGAGCCTGGAGCCGGAATTTACCTCTCCGCCGGACAGGCCGGCCTTAAAACGACCGAATCCGTTCTGAACGCGGTGCTCACAAGCGCATGCGAACGGTTTAATATCAGCAACAAGTTAACGCAAAAACGATCCGCCCATTCCAAATTACGCGTGGGCCTGACCTATAATTTGAAACGCTACGTTCCGCGCGTCGAGACGGACAACGACGCCGAAGCGGAGTTCGATTCTCCATCGACGATCGACGCGATCGCGAACGCCATCGTGTCATATGGCCACGAGGTGATCCGGCTCGAAGCAACGCCAGAGCTCGCATCCACGATCCACCACGCGCAAGTCGATCTCGTCTTCAATATCGCCGAAGGCATGCGCGGCCGAAACCGCGAAGCACACGTCCCGGCGCTCCTTGAGCTCCTCGATATTCCCTATACCGGCTCCGACCCGGCGGCGCTGTCGATCGCCCTCGACAAAGGGCTCGCAAAGCGCGTTGTCCGCGAGGCGGGTTTCCTCACCCCGCGCTTCTTTTTCATGACAACGGGAAAAGAACGGATCCCGAAGGATATGCCGTTCCCGCTCATCGTGAAACCGATCGCCGAAGGGAGCTCGAAGGGAGTTCTGGGTACGAGCGTCGCGCGCTCCGAAGCCGAACTCCGCGAAAAGGCGTTGATGATCATTCAGAAATACAGCCAGGCGGCACTCGTCGAGGAATTTCTGCCGGGCCGGGAATTCACCGTCGCGCTACTCGGCGAACGGCGGCCTCGCGTTCTCCCGGCCATGGAAATCCGCTTCGTAAAACCCGCGACCGAGCATCCGGTCTACAGTTTCGCTCATAAATTGAAGAGCACGCCCGAAATCGAATACACCGCGCCCGCCGAACTCGATCCCGCCCTGAAGACCGAGATCGAACGGGTTTCGAGGGGATGTTTCACCGCGCTCGGATGCCGGGACGTGGCTCGCATCGACTTCAGACTGGATCAACAAGGCAGGGTGCAATTCATGGAATGCAATCCTCTGCCGGGCCTGACCCCGGATTGGTCCGATCTCTGTCTCATCGCGAACAGCGCGGGCATGGATTATCGCACGCTGATCGGCGAAATTCTCGCTCCGGCAATTCGCCGCTTCAAACAGAAGCAGAAGCGCTACGCGCAGAGCGCGCCGCAAGCTGATGAGGCGCACTCATGAGCCGCAGCTCGGGATCGCACGACCGAAAACGGCTTCGCGACCTTGGAATTCACATCGGCCGGTATCATCCAGGACGCTTCAACGCAATCACCGACGTCCCCGGGGTACTCGTCGGCCATTCCACTCTGATCCGTGGCGAAGGCCCCCTGGTTACCGGAAAAGGTCCAATCCGCACCGGCGTCACCGCAATCCTCCCGAACGGTGCCGACATATATAATGAGCGGATCGTTGGCGGTGGTTTCGTGCTGAACGGCGCGGGCGAGCTCGCCGGCTTGACCCAAGTCGTCGAATGGGGATTGCTCGAAACACCGATTATGCTCACGAATTCGCTCTCGGTCGGAACCTGCTCAGAGGCGATCGTGAAATACATGACCGACCAGCATCCTGAAATCGGAACAACCGAAGATGTCGTCTTGCCGCTCGTTGGCGAATGTGACGACTCATGGCTCAGTGACATCGTGGGCCGGCATGTCCGGTACGAACACGTTCTCGAAGCAGTAAAATCAGCAAAATCAGGCCCGGTTGCCGAAGGAAACGTCGGCGGCGGAACTGGAATGATCACATGTGACTTCAAAGCCGGAATCGGAACCGCTTCGCGCAAGCTGCCGCAGGCCCAGGGTGGCTACACGGTCGGCGTGCTTGTCATGTCCAACTTCGGCAACATGCGTGATTTGCGCGTCGACGGGCTCCCGTTCGGAGAGGCGATCTCATCCCGGTTCGAAGCGATAAGAAAGCGCGGCGACGAGAATTACGGCAGCATTATCGCCGTGATCGCGACGGACGCGCCCTTGCTGCAACACCAGATCACGCGGCTTTGCAAGCGCGTCGGGCTAGGGATCGGGCGCGTCGGTTCCTATGCCGCACACGGCTCGGGCGAGATTATTCTGGGATTTTCCACGGCAAACAAAGTGCCGCGAAAAAGCCAAAAGATGGTTTATCGGATGAAGATTCTTCTCGACCGCCGGATGGACCCGCTCTACGTAGCATCCATCGAGGCGACCGAGGAAGCGATCATGAACGCGCTGTGCATGGCCGAACCCATGACCGGAAAGGATGGGAACACCGCTCCCGCGCTTCCGCTGGGTGAACTGAAAGCGTTTCACGAAAAGTGGCGCAAGCTGCGGTACGGCTAAAGCGTCGCGCGCGCGGCAAAGCTCAGGCTGCGGCGCTTTCGTCAGTCAAACGCATCAAGCAGCGTTCAAGCCGCTCATCTGCTTCGTTGGCGAGTTTCACCAGACCGGGATCGCCTAGGATCTCCATGAGCGCGGTCGCGCGCGCGAGTTCGATGGAGCAGGTCCCGGGAGTGAGCTGGCGGACAACCGCATTGCAGGGCAAGAGGCTCGTCACGTCAGTACTCGCCTGATAGGAATCATAGGCCAGCTTCGGATTGCATGCGCCAAGGATCACGACGGGTTCGATTTCTTTTCCAAGTTTTTCTTTGAATTTTTCGTGTAGATCGATTCGGGTCAAAATCCCGAATCCCTCGTCCTTCAGGGCGGCCGTTACATCCTGGATGACTCGATTGAAATCTCCCCTTACTTCTTTTTTGAAGCTCACCTGTTTCATTCTGACTCCTTCGCTATCCATCAATGCGAATGCAAGGGGGGCGCCTGGAACGAATGAATGCAACAGCGCACCCGAGGGAAAGTCGATTTCTTTTTGAAAGCTGTCGAAATACCTACGTTTTTTATTAATTGACGATTTTGATATGGTATTATAAATATTGCGTCGATGTGTGGCGCAAAATCAGTTGTGAAAGCAGTGACCATAACCTCGGCGGCAATCGCGATACTAGCCGCTTTCTTGCCGATCGCGAAGGCGGCGCCGGCCAGCACCCCGGCCGCTTCGGCTCTCTATGACGAGGTTTATCCGATCTACGCCGAGTTCTGCGCGGCAACGCGGATCGAAAAAAGACCCGGCTTCGGACTTCCGGTCAAAGGGGGGATCGGCGGACACGGAGTCATTTATCTCCAGGGTGCCTGCCGTGACAAGTCTTCTCCGTATCCCCGCATTCAGGTCTGCCGTGACTTTGATCGAACAGCGGGAATGACCGGCGTCGGTGTCAGTGTCAATTCGGATTTCGTTAACGTGAATTGGATCGCTACCGAAAGCAAAAGTTTCTTTTTGAACGGGGATGTTCCGGAAAACGAGCCCCTCAGCCGTCAGGCGTATCTCAAAGCCCGCCAGAGGGCAGTCGAAATGCAGCTTTTGAAGGGCGTCAAGTTTCATCCCGAGCTGCTTCAGAAAAAGCCCCCCGGAATGAGTGACGAAGAATACATGCTCGAAGAGACGATCGGAACCGATTATGCGATCAACTTCGGGCGAAGCCTCTACTGCGCGCGCATCCCGATATCTGATGAAATGCTCGGGTCAATGGTCAAGTACCTGAATTCCCTGAACGAAAAATACTATCACTCCGGGACGCCGTACAACTGGAGCGGCATTAGCGACAACTGCACCCACACCACACGCAACGCGCTTGCCGCCGCGGACGTCTGGAAACAAGCGCTCACAAACCGCTTCATCTTACGGCAGCTTTTCAACATCGCGGCGCCCTCGAATAATTTTGTCGAACTGGCCCGCCGCGGTAACGATCTCCCGCTCGATGATCCCATGGCGATCTACCGTGACCCGATCGCCAGGAAGGCCGTTCTCGAAAATCACTGGCTGCCGACACAGCACGGCGTTCTCATCGAGAGAGTCCCGATTCATCATGATAACCAGGTATTCAAGGAGTTCTCGCAGATCGAGTTTTTGGCCGTACCGGGCATCTCACCGTATCGCGCGCGCTTCAAGAAAATGATGACCGAAAGCCGCTATCACGACCTCCGAACCAATCTTCTCTGGTTCATCGAACGCTATCAGCACGCCCTTGACTCGCGACGGCCCGTGGATGAACTGGTGGCATTCGAGGCGAACGTGAATCCGGGAATTGACGAAAAGGATTTCGAGGCCTTTTATCAAAGCTATTACGTCACGCTCGCGAATCAGCTCGACGACGCTACGATGAAGCTCGCTCTTCTAGGCATCGAGTAGCATCGTGAACACCGCGCTCATGCAATCGATGTCCGCGGGAAATTGATTCTTCAATTCCAAAATCGACCGGGTGTGGATTTGACTTACCCTTGATTCGCTGACCTCCATGATCTGGGAGATTTCCTTGATATTGAGGCCGCGAAAATAATAGCATCGCAAAACCAGGCGCGCGTCTTCCGAAAGCGCCTCAAACAGGCCCTCCAGGAAAGCGCGGGTATCGAGCCTCTGGGCCTCGCTATCCGGATTGAATGCTTCGCGCTGTTCGATGCCCTGGAATTCATTGCCTTCGGCGGATTCAACTTCAGAAGAATGACTGAAATTCACGAGCGAAAGCGATCCGCGGCTCTTGATGCGGCGGAAGCGCTCGGGAGTAATCCCCATCTCCTTGCTGGCCTGTTCATCGGATGGATTTTCGCCGGTTTCCCGTTCATATTTTCGACACACTTCTTCGATTTCCTTGATCGAGTCACGGGCGGACCTCGAGATCCAGTCCTGGTTTCTCAATTCATCCAGAATCGCTCCTCTGATTCTGAACTCGACGTAGGTCCCGAACTTGGCGCCCTTGGAAGGGTCAAATTTATCGGCGGCATCCATGAGCCCGATGAAACCGACACTGACGAGATCCTCGAATAACACCGACGCCGGCAGATTAATCGCCATCTTCGCCGCAATCATTTTCACTTTCATTTCGTATTTCTGGACAAGCTCTGACTTGGACAGTCCCTCGATGAGCTTTTCCTTTTTTCGCGACTTGAAGCCAGGCGCCCTTCTGGCGGCTCTACGGCGATCGATGAAAGTGGATGGTTTTCTAGCTCTTAATGCCTTGCTCATTTACCATGCCCCCGAACGACGACGAACAATTAAGTTGATTACGGATGAAGGAGCAACGGGAATGCCAGCACGTTCAGCGTGTATCCACTGACACAGGCCTTTTTGGATCTCGCTGTTTTCATTGAAAAGCCCGCGCAACCTCCCGCGAGCTTTTGATGATTCCTCATTTCGTGGGTGTACAAGAATTGATCAACCATCAAGGATACAATCACCTGAATTTGCATGCTCTGGAGCCCTCGAAACATGACGTCTCCGGCAAGCTCTCGATTTTAGTTCGAATTCTTAGAAACACGATCTTCTGGCGACTATTGGCACCCCTTCTGCAAAACCAGTAACCGAATCAAACATCACTGGCGCCTAACTCCGGCAATGGAGCGGACCGAAGTTTTTTTGGGGGTAAACATGTCGCTTAAATCTTTTTCTGTCGCCTTGACCGTCCTCGTCTTCACGCTGATGCTGCCACAGGCGGCGCTTTCGGCCGGATACGCTACGGGAGTTGCCGGTTTGAGAGAACTCCTGAAGGGCAGCCCGACACTTCTAAACAAGCTTGAGATGCTGGCTCCCAAGATCAGCTCCGTTCGGGCCGCGCGCGCGCACGCCGAGCTGGCAAAAGCGATGGACCTGTACAAGCCACTTAGAAAGAATATGGCCGCAACCTCGCAGAGACCCGCCGCCCATGAGATGGCGCTAGGAAAAGAAATCAGAAAAGCCACGACCCTGTGGAAAATCGAAAAGGAACTCTACGGAACCACGGATCTCCCAAAAGCCTTCGCCGCCGAGAGGGAAGTGAAAGAAATGTTCAGGGCCGCCCAAGCCCTCAAAGGCAAAACAGGCGCGGTCGACGATCTTGAACAGCAGTTCGCGTTGATCGAGCAAAAGTATGCCGCCGCAATGAAAACCGCGACCAAAGAAGGTCGCCGGCAGCTGGTCGGGCAACGCGTGATGGACAAGAGACAAACGCTTGTCGATTTCGAAGCTTCTTTGTGGAGCGGACTCAGCGCGAAATCCCAACGTGAATTCCGTCAAAAAATCGTGAAAAAGACGGGAGAAGTCGGAGCAACCCTGAGCCTCGGCGGCATCGGCGTGGCAACGGCCATGCAGCAACAGCTCGGTCAGCCGGACCGGAGAGTGACGACGGGCAACTCGGACAAGTTTATCTGGTTTCCTTATCCGGAATCACCCACGGGCAAAGACCACAAGCAAAACTCATCCGATATGGCTCAATAACCGGCAAAAAATCGCGGTTCCCGGGAGACTTGTTGAAAAGCAAGTCTCCCTTTTTATTGAACCTGCGCGACCTGGGTTGCCGCGATCGAGCGACTCACGAGCTGGCTCAAGGTAACAGGCCAGCCGGCAGTGTCGCGACACCCATGACGCTCCAAGACCGACCCGTCCGCGCGCACCAAGCGGGCCCGAATCGGGTTCAGGCAACCGAAAAACGGCTGTTCCGGACCGCTCATCGCTGAAGCCAAACGCACCAGCTCCTCCCGAGCCATGACTCGCGTCATCTTGTTTCCGAGAAGCGGCCCACTCGAGGAAGAGGCAGGAATTCGGTTTTCATGCAGAGCACTCGCGTAATTGGGCCTGAGAAAGTTCGGCCTCAAGAAGTTCGGAATAACCTTGATCTCCGCGGTATCCGAATCACGAGCAAAAATGTGAACGATTACGGAATTGGGTCCGGCCCATCGCTGGGGGGGACCGACATATTCAAGGTATGCTTCGACGAATGGCGACAGGGGCACCGCTTGAGTCGCGGAGGATGTGATTGTATTCTTGCCCGAGCAACCGATCAGTGCAAAAAGCGGAAAGGCCAAAACCACGATAAAAAATTTACTCATACCAGCTCCTTACCGATTCACTTTCCCGGCCGATGCCGCGTCCAAATTAGCTCGGAGTTCCTGTGGCAACAAAAGCCGCTCATGGCACTCTCGACTATCGGCGGTCGCGAACGCCGGAAGCAGGCACCCGGGCGCCGCGACTTTGGCGGCTATCGCCGACGACACGGCCCAGCCCCCTTCTGAATAGGAACCCGCACCACACTTTTGTCCCTCATCAATTTGCATGCAGCTCAGGAATGTCCCCCAGGGATGAGCCTGAATCTCTTTTTCCAGGGCGCAGGGAGACCAGGACTGGGCCACAAGTCGGGCCAGCTCAAACCGCGCGCGCCGAGGCTCATCACGGAGAAGACGAACAAACCCAGCGCCGACGTCTATTGTGGGAATTTTTTCGGAGCTGGGACCCCAAACGCCGATCCCTCGCCAGGCAATGTCGGGTTGTTCCGAGCGGGATGCAATTCGGATTTCCGTCGTCTGCACCCTTCTCTTCATGGAATCATGGACGGACTCACCAAGCCTGCTCTTCGATTTCGAGAGCCACGCCGTCAAGTCACGTTTCACGCTGCTGAAGGCTTTTTGAACTTCCTTCCACTCAGCTGGGGAAATCGAAACCCAGGGAGCGTTTCCAGCAAACTCCACCGATCCACAGAGCTTGAACTCCCCTTCCGGATCGGGAATCATGGGAGCGGACGGCTCACCGGCCGGCCGCCGGTCAGACTTCGAAGCGACGCCCGCAAAATCGAGCGTGCGAGCTTTTGCCGTGAGCGTCTCCGAGAGGGCCTTGAAATCCGCAGGCTCGGTTTTCGCTTGCTTCTCTGGAAGAATTCGAAAACCCGATTCTGAGTGGGTGACGATCTTCTCGACTTGATGATCGCGGGCCTTTCCGCATCCAATGAGGCCGAGCGCGATTACCAAAGCCGCAATTCCGGACGTGTACATCACATGCCCCCTTAGTAAAGGATTATTAATACTTTTAAAGTATATTTATAAATTCCCGATTTGAAAAGAGCCTTTCGCAATACCCAACAACCCCCGTTCTTTCGAGCCCTTAAAGGAGTTATGATGGGGTTACATGTTGGACTCCTTTTCTCGCTTCGCCCCACTGGTCGCTTGCGTAATCCTGTTCGGAACCTCCTGCTCAAGCTTAAATAAGGAGGGCACATCGAAAGCTGAAACTCCCGCGACAGCGGCGGGACCAGATCTATCTTATAAGAACCGCATTGAGCACCCGATGGGAATGACGATCGCCGACGCAAGATCGATCTTTCTCACCAAGGGAGCGCCGAAAATCGAGTCACTTGAAAAATGCGATTTTGACTACCAAGCCGAAGCGATGCTTTCGCGAACGCGCGAAGAGCTTTTCATGACAATGCCCAGCCACGTCAGAGACGAACCAGAGAAACACCACTGGTGTTTCTACGCAAAACTGATCCAGCTCGAGGACGACCTCGAGAAGACGCCCTATATCGAGGACCGACAAAAGCTCATTGTCAGCCGTTATATTTACTTTGTTCATCTTGCCCGTATCTTCCAGGCCGACCTTGATGATGCCCGTTATCTCGAATTCGCCACCCACAATTATAAACGGCTCCGCGGTCTGAATTTTCCGAACTGAGCGAGGCCGGCCGAGGCCGCGTCTTCCTTGCCAAGGCGCCGGCACTCCAGATAAGCTGGCCCGAACAGGCGGACCAATATGTATAACCCGACCAAAGCGAAAAGCCCCTGGATCTTTGTCCCGAGCCTCTACTTTCAGCAAGGCATTCCGGTAATCATCGTCCAGCAGGTTTCCGTGATCCTTTACAAAAAACTCGGGATCCCAAATGATCAGATCGGACTCTGGACAAGTCTGATCATCTGGCCGTGGATTCTTAAAATGTTCTGGGGGCCCCTCGTCGACCTGAACGGAAAAAAGCGCGACTGGGTGCTCGTGATGCAAGGCTTCGTTACCCTCGCGCTTGCCGCCTGCGCCTTTGCCATCACCACTGAATCGTTTCTACCGATTACTCTGGGCATCTTCCTCGTCACAGCTTTCGTTTCAGCGACTCATGATATCGCACTCGATGGCTACTACATGCTCGCCCTGCCCAAGGATAAACAGGCCTTTTTCATGGGAATCAGGTCCACCTTTTTCAGGCTCGCGATGATCTTCGGTAACGGCGCGCTCGTCATTCTAGCGGGGTGGTGGGAAAAGCAGGGAGTCCCGATCGCGCAAAGCTGGCGGGGAGCCTTTCTCGTCGGTGCCGCAGTCTACGGAATCCTCGTGATCTACGCCTGGATGGTAATGCCCCGAATCGCCGCCGATCAGCCAAGCCGCAAAATGCGTGACGCCGCGCCGGGCACGCCCCGGAATCCGGAAGTCCCGGAAACCCCTGAATTCATCGAAGCTATTAAGTCTTTTTTTTCCCAGCGAAAGATCATCCCAATCCTCGGGTTCATTCTTTTCTACCGATTTGGCGAATCCATGCTGACCAAGATGGCGGGTCCTTTTCTGCTCGACAGCCGCGAAATAGGCGGACTCGGCTTCGAGACCCAGCAAGTGGGAATGATACTCGGGAATGTCGGCATCTTCTTTCTTGTTTGCGGCGGTCTGATCGGCGGCATTCTTATTTCGAAGCACGGGCTTCGAAAGTGCATCTGGCCGATGGTCATCACGATGAATCTTCCAAATCTGTTCTATGTTTGGGCCGCTTACGCTCAACCGTCGGCGACCGCGCTTTATTTAATCACCGCGATCGAGCAATTCTCGTATGGTTTTGGAATGGCGTCCTATATGGTTTTTGCGATGTACACCTGTCAAAACTCGAAGTACTCGACTTCGCATTACGCCATCGCGACGGCGCTCATGGCGCTCGGCGCGATGCTCGCGGGCATCACAAGCGGATATCTCCAGCAGGCCGTCGGCTATTTCTGGTTCTTCGTCGCGGTCTGCCTATCCACCATTCCGGGAATGATCCTGCTGAAATTCGTTCCGCTGGAGGCAGACCCGGATACCAGCGCCCCTTCGCGCAAGGAGGAAATTTGTGAACCGACACCCGTTCCAGCTGGGAATCATTGAAGGCTTTTACGGTCAGCCCTGGTCGTGGCAAGCGCGGCAGGAGGCCGCGGGGTTCATGCGCGATTCGGGTTATGCCTTTTACTACTACGCGCCCAAGGCAGATCCCTTCATCCGCAGAAAATGGCGAGAACCTTTTCCCGAGGAACTCTTCCGAAATCTTGAAGCCTTGATCGACCGCTTTCATCGCGCCGGGCTCGAGTTCGGAATCGGCTTCAGCCCCTATGAAATTTATCTCTCATTCGATGATGAGGCCCGCAAGCAGCTCCTCGCACGGATTGAGACCTTTAACCGGCTCGGACTCGATCGTCTTGCCATCCTTTTTGACGACATGAAAGGCGGGCTTCCCGGACTCGCGCGGATGCAGGTCGACATTGCCCACCTCATCCGAGACCACGCGCGCGCGCGGCACTTCGCGATCTGCCCGACTTATTATTCCTACGATCCGGTGTTGGATCAGATCTTCGGCAAGCGGCCCGCCACTTACCTCGAAGAACTCGGTCAAAAGCTCGACCCCGAAATCGACATCTTCTGGACCGGAGAGGTGACCTGCTCAAAGAGTTATCCGCCGGAACACATCCGCGAGGTGAGTGCTCTGATTGCGCGAAAACCACTCCTTTGGGACAACTACCCCGTGAACGACGGGCCGAAAATGTGCAAATTCCTGCATCTCCGCGCCTTCGAGGGCAGGCCGCGGGAGCTCTCCGGTCTCCTCTCTGGACATGCCGTAAACCCGATGAATCAGCCGGTTCTTTCGCGAATTCCGATGCTGACCCTGGCTGAAGTTTACCGCTCAACCAATTCGTATTCACCCGCCGCGACATTTCTCCGGGCGGCTGAAGAAGTCGGCACTCACGACTTTGCCGTCCGACTCGCCGCCGACCTTGACCTCTTCGCGACGCGGGGGTTTGAACTGCTCTCTCCCGCCGAAAAGCAGGAGCTTGTCCGAACTTACAGCGAGTTCTTGAACTCAAAAGCCGGTCCTGCGGCTTCCGAAATCATCGATTGGCTGAATGGACGATCGATTGTCGGGCGCGAAGTTTTTCTGACGCAATAGGTTGACGCCTTGAGCTGCTGCACGTGACCTCGCGGAATATTTCAATTTGCCCTAAGTTGATCGTGCGAACTGAAATTTTTCGAGGGATGGATATGAACGAAATCGACCCGTTATTGCGGAAAGCAATCAAAATGCTCCTTTTGCAACTCGCGGCCCGCACCGAAAATCCCGCACACCACCTGGATCATGTTCTTCGCGAGGTCATTCAGGAACTCTATGTCGAGAGCAAGAACGCACTTGAGGAAAAAAAGAGCCACCTTCGTCTGGTCGTTCCGGCCGTCGCCGCGGAGGGTTGAGATTTAATTTGCGATGATCGATTCCGCCGCCTAAAATCAGAACTCACCTGAACAGGAGATTTCTGATGTCGGAATCGATCACGCAAGCCGCGCAAGGAGACCTCACAACATCGTCCATTTCGAAAGAGCGCCAGCTCACCGTGCGCGCCGCGGCGGCCGGCATGCTTCTCGGCGGCTTCATGAGCCTCTCCAACTTGTACGTGTCGCTTAAGACGGGATGGAGCTTCGGCGTATCCATCACCGCGGGCATTTTGGCGTTCGCGATCTTCGCGGTTCTCGTCCGGGTTCGTCTCGCCAAGACTCACTTCGGAATGCTCGAAAACAACGCCATGCAATCGGTAGCCAGCGCCGCCGGGTACATGACCGGCGGCGGGACCGTAGCCGCGATTCCGGCGCTCATGATGATCACCGGACAATCCATGGGTGGCTGGCAAATGTTCGCCTGGATTACGACGATCGCGATGTTAGGCGTCGTGATGGCGATCCCGATGAAGCAGCAAATGATCAACGTCGAACAGCTCCGATTCCCGACCGGCATCGCCGCCGCCGAAACCCTGAGAGCGCTCCACGGCGCCGGGGCGAGCGGCCAGGCAAAAGCCCGGCTCCTTGCGTGGAGCGGACTTATCGGCGGAGTTGTCGCGTTTTTCCGTGATGCGAAAGGAAGCCTTATCCCCTGGAACCTTCCGGAGAGGATCGCGATTCCGTTCGCCACCCTGCGGGGCCGGCCTCTGGCTGATTACACACTCTCGTTTGAGGGAAGTCTCATCATGATCGGCGCCGGTGCGATCATGGGGTTCCGGGCCGCGTGGAGCATGCTCCTGGGAGCGGTGCTCAATTTCGGAATCCTTGCACCCTGGCTTTATTCACAAGGGATCATCAACCCGAAGCTCGGCTACAAGCACATCGTCGCCTGGAGCGTCTGGTTCGGATCTTCGATGATCCTCACGAGCGGCCTTCTTTCATTCGCGTTTCAATGGCGGACGGTCGTTCGTGCGGTAAAGAGCGTAAGCGCCGCCTTCGGAGGCCCGAAGACTACCGAGGAACTCGCTGAAGTCCCCATGCTCTGGTTCTTTGTCGGCATGCTCATTTTGTCGCCGGTCGTGATTTTTCTGGAATACTTTCTTTTCGGAATCAAGATCTGGATGGGTGTTATTTCCGTCATCCTCGGCTTCTTCATCGCGATCGTCGCCTGCCGGGCGACGGGCGAAACCGACACGACTCCGACGGGCGCGCTTGGCAAAATCACGCAGCTCACCTTCGGCGCGCTTGATCCCGGCAACACAACCACGAATCTCATGACGGCGAACGTGACCGGTGGAGTCGGCCTTCATTCCGCCGATCTCCTTACCGATCTGAAAAGCGGCTATCTTCTCAAAGCCGATCCCCGCCAGCAGTTCTGGGCACAGTTTTTCGGCGTTCTTGCGGGATCCGTTTTCGTTGTTCCGGCATACAACCTGCTCATCCCGACGGCCGATGTGCTGGGTTCGGCAAAATGGCCCGCTCCCGGCGCGCAAACCTGGAAGGGCGTTGCCGAGCTCCTCGCAAAGGGATTCCACATGCTCCATCCGACCGCTCAACTCGCGATCGCGGTGGGTGGTATTCTGGGCATTGCCCTTGTTCTTCTCGAGAAGTGGATCCCGAAATACCGCCGGTATATTCCGTCGCCAACGGGCCTCGGCCTCGCATTTACAACCCCGGCGAACAATACGATCTCGATGTTTCTTGGGGCCCTGATCGCGCTCACGCTCGAAAAGCGAAAACCGGCGCTCGCTGAAGAGACCATTGTTCCCGTGAGTTCAGGCTTCATCGCAGGCGAAAGTCTCATGGGAGTTCTCATCGCGGTACTCGTGGTGCTCGGAATTCTTCAGTCATAACGCGGCGCCAAAACCATGACGCACATTGTGATTATTTTTTAATATTTGTCATCGCCAGTCATAAGCCGCTGGTATTTTTATTGAATTTATATACGACTTTTGCCGTCGTGTTTGGTTCTGTGAGAGTTTTGATGCGGAGCCGCATGGGACTGCGCTAGAATCTAGGAAGGGGGTTCTGTATGAGAAGTCTAAAACCCGGTTCCGTTGCATTGATTCTCCTCTCGATCTCGACAATCGCATTTGCCGTGGAGGTTCAGAAAAAGGAGAACGAACCAGCCCAGACCCAAGCCCAGGTCCAAGACGCAAGCCGCAATCCAGCGCAGACTGCCGAAAAGAAGAGCGTGAAGCCCGCGGAGGAGGATAGTGATTTCGCCTCCAGGGCGGAACGCTTCATGATGCGCAAGCATTGATAAAGCCGTAGCGCTGAACGCACACCTCCCGCCTCAAAGCGCCTCGGGTGCGCGCAAAGCACGCCTTACTAAAACGGCCAGGCTGCGCCGATGGTGATGAATTCGTGGCTTACTTCGCCGCGCACCGCGAATCCGAGATTCGTCATCCGCAATACTCCGACTCCGAAACGCGGAAACAGGAGAAAGCGGCTGTCCAGTGCCTCGCCCGTGATGTGGCCCGCGAGACCGCCCAAAGCGTAGAAGGTCCAGAAGGGGTCTTTGACAAAATCCCACCTGAGATGGGTGCTGTATGCAAACGCGGTTTCTCCGGAAATGAAGAGCGGCCCCATCTGGAGTTCGATTGAAACAGAATTATTGATATCGGGCGCAAAACCGCGCTGAACAATTTTTTTGCTCGCGGTCCCCAGAACGGAAAAACCGCCCGCGGAATCCAAAACCCCGAGACCCATCAGGGCGCCGAACATCACTTCTGAATTGTCCGCCTCACCCTTCCAATCTTCCGGACTCGTGGCCGGACTCGTGGCCGGACTCGCGGCCGGACTTGCGGCATCGCCTTGCGCGGCTGAAGCAACGGAGATGGCAAACGAAACAAACACGAGAAGGGTTGAAGCCTTCACCAACGATGATCTGATATTCATGCCTTTAATCTAACCCAACTGCGCCAGACGATCGAGAAGGTTCTTGAGAATCGCGCCGGTCGCCCCCCAGATCCTTTGACCATGTACCTGGTAGACATGAATCGGGTAGCTCTTCTGTCCGGCGGACAATTCTTCCTTCTTGTAAATTCCGGGCTTCGAAAAGAGTGAAAGCGGGACCCAGAAGGTCTCAGCGATTTCGTCCTGACTGACTTTGAGAGGAAAGGACTCGACGGGCGACTTCAAAATCCCGACCGCTGGCACAATAGTATAGCCGGTTAAGGTGAAGAGAGAAGGCAAGGTCCCCAAAACCTCGAGCGCGGCGGCAGCGACCCCGACCTCTTCCATGGTCTCCCTGAGCGCGGCGGCAATCGAGTTCTCATCCTCGGGCTCAATCACCCCTCCGGGGAAGGCCATCTGTCCTTTATGCGTTTCGACGAATTCCGTTCGCCGCGTGATCAAAACAGCCGGCTCAATCGCCCCCCCGTGCGCCCCCCCGTGATCGACGGAAGTCATCCACCCGAGGAGAACCAGAACCGCGGCAGGAATCGGACGAATGTCCTTTCCATGTTTCAAACGCTCCGCGTAGGGCAACGGCAATGTCAGTGCCCGGCTCACTTGATTACGAAACGCGAGTTTATCATCCATGCTCATTTTCCGCGCAGGTCAATTCCGTACCGCTGCGCCTTCCGATAAAGGGTCGCACGGTCGATGCCGAGGACATCCGATGCCCTGGATTTGTTGAAATTCACGTCCTGGAGGACTTTTATGATATGCGCGCGCTCCATGTCTTCAAGGGAGCTTGAAATCCCGGAATTCATTCCGTCAGCCGATTCTGAAGCGGGAAGGGCACCCCTGATCACCTCGGGCGGAAAATCCTCCGGGAACAAGATCGACGTGTTCGTCATCGCGACGGCACGCTCGATCGCATGTTCCAGTTCACGAATATTACCGGGCCACGCATAGGTCTTCAGCAGAGCCATTCCGTCGTCGGAAACGTGAGAAACCGCTTTCTTGTTCTTTTCCGCGAATTTTGCGAGAAAGTGACCGACCAGATCGGGAAGATCCTCGATGCGAGCCCTGAGCGGGGGAAGTTCGATCGAAATCACCTTCAGCCGGTAATAGAGGTCTTCCCGGAACTTTCCCGTTCTTACAAGGAGCTCCAGATCGCGATGTGTTGCGGCAATCACCCGCACGTCCACCTTTCGGGTTTCGGAAGAGCCCACCGGCTTCAACTCATTTTCCTGAAGGACTCGCAGAAGCTTGATCTGAAGCGCCGGCGTGATATCCCCGATTTCATCCAAAAACAGCGTCCCTCCGTTCGCTTCTTCAATCAGGCCCTTTTTATCCGACAACGCGCCCGTAAATGAACCTTTCACGTGCCCGAAAAGTTCTGACTCGAGGAGGGTTTCGGCAAGTGCGCCACAATTAACGGCGACGAACTTCTTGCCGCGTTTCTGACTGTTCTCATGAATGGCCTTCGCCACGAGTTCCTTACCCGTGCCACTTTCACCGATGACAAGAACGTTGCTCGCCGACAAGGCCGCCCGAGCAAGCGTCTTGTAAACTTCCAGCATTGTAGGCGATTTCCCGATCAGGCCTTTTGTGCTGACCTCAATTCTCTGCGGCGAAGCCGCTGAAATATCACCATGAATCGATTCCCAGTGTTTGGCCGCGCGCGAGATCACCGCTTTAAGATTGTCGATTTTGAAGGGCTTGCTGACGTAATCGAAAGCCCCCTCCTGAATAGCCTCGATCGCACCCTCCATGCTCCCGAAGCCCGTCATGAGGATGCTCACCGAACCCGCGCCGGTTTTTTTGGCCTCGCGCAGGACCGCCATTCCGTCCAGCTCAAACATCCGAATGTCGGAAAGAATGATCGGGAACATCTCCCTTCGGATCATCCTCACGGCCTCTTCCCCGCTCGCGGCAAGCTGAACGCGATATCCCTCGCGCTCAAGGACCTCGCGGAGAAGCTTACGCGTGACCTCATCGTCATCCACGACCAGAATTCGTAACTTTGAGTGATCGTCGCTCATGTTAATTCCTTGCCGATGCCCAGTTCGTGATACGGCAATCGTAAAATCACCTTCGTCCAGGCGCCCTCTTTTGAATCGATGTCGAAACTCCCGCCGTACTTATGGACCAACTGCTGGCAAATCGTCAGTCCTAGCCCGGTACCCTCTCCGGGCCTCTTCGTCGTGAAAAAGGGCTTGAGAACGTTGTTCAGATCCGCTCTGCGTATTCCTTCACCCGTATCATAAACGCTCAGCTGCGCCCAGTGCTTGCCTTCGAGCTCCTCGAGCTTGGTGCTCACCTCAAGGAGGAGCCGGCTCTTTTCCCGAATGTGGCTTTTTGCCCTGAGCCCGTCCAGCGAGTTGTTCAGGAGGTTCAATATGACCTGTTCCATATCCAGCGGCACGAGGCGAAGGGGTCCCATATCGCGATCGAACGTGCGGCGCACCTCAACCCTGAGACTGTCGACGCGCGGCTTGAGAATACCGAGCGTTCGGTCGACCAACCGATTCAGATCGACAAGCTGTCGCTGCGAAACGGGCTTTGCCGTGCTATGGAGAAATCCTTTGACGATCTCTTCGATTTTCGAAAGCTGTCCATTGATGATCTCGATTCGCCCGGCCGTGCCCGTCCTGGTCGAATCACCCGAGGACCCGAGCTCCTCTTGCAGCAGCTGAAGATGACCGCCGATCGCGTTGAGCGGCGTTCCGATTTCGTGTGCGAAGCTCGCAGTCAGCTGACCCATGACCGCGAGCTTCTCGGTGTTCATCAACTGTCTTTGTGTGTCGTGTAACTGTTCGGCAAGCTGCAGGTTGTGGCTCTCGGCTTCCCGGAGCCGTCGATCGTTCGCGATCGTCTTTCTCAGAAAATACCCCAGCGCCAGAATCAGCGTCACCACGCTGAACGCCGCCGCTGTGGCCGTCGTCTTCCAGAGCGTATTAACGATCCTCGCGACGAGCTTCGTAGAGATCACGACATGGACCGCACCGAGAAGTTTTCGGGGGCCGTGCTGATCCCGGCTTTTCTGCTCGATTGGAACCTGGATTTCCCAGGAACCCATCCCCGTATCATCCAGCCGGAACTCACTGGTGACCACGTCAACAAGCGGGAACGCCGGCTGCGGCGCTCCCGGTTCTTCCTCGATATTGGAACCCACGATTTTGGGTTGTCCCGAGGCGTCCTTGGCGATGACATCGATGCGGACAATGTTAGGCTGCGAATAGAGAAGATCCTGAAGGCGCGCCTCGACCATCGGAGTGGGGTTCGGCAAAGAAAGAAGCCGCGAGCTGACGATTTCGGAAGCGAGGTTCTTACCGGACGTAATACCGATTTGCCGGATCTCCTCCTCCAGAATCGGCTGCATAACTTTGTTTTCGGCAATTGTGACGATGAGAAACGTCGGAATGATGACCGCCACCAGAACAAGGCTGACTTTCGCCTGAAGGTCGAGATGGTGCCGGATCGGTTTCATAGTTCTTGTATAAGCCGAATTCGCCGCTTTCCGTAAAAAAAAGCCGGGGAGCCTCATCGGCGCCCCGGCTTCAATCATTTCAACTCGCTCAGTGTTTTACTGCGCGGCGCCTTCTGCCGGAGCAGGAGCGGCTGGCTCGGCCGGAGCGGGAGCAGCTGGCTCGGCTGGCGCAGGAGCGGCTTCAGCCTGTTTCTTGGCTTTCTTGCCCTTGCTCTTCTTGACCTTCTTTTTCTTCGCCTTCTGGACGACCGTCTTCGATGTCGTGGTCATATTGTCATTGGTCGTATTGGTATTCGTCGTGTTCGTCGTCGTGTCAGTCGCAAAAGCTGAAAGGGCGAACAGCGCGGCGATTAAAGTGATCATGGTCTTCATTCTTTTATCTCCTAAAAAAGGGTTAATTGAGAATACTCGCGGATGAAAAGCAAGCGGGGTGCCATAATTATCGCTCGTCTTTTCAATGGCTTACAAAGCTAATTCAGCCCATTCTGTCGCTTCTTGCGACACTTGTCTGGCGCATGTGGGGGAGGGTGCGACAGCCCGAATTCCTCTTGCCTACTCCCGCTGAGCGTGTCACCCCTGAGCGCAATATGGCACACGGGCGATGTATATTCGTGGATCCAACAGCTCACAAAATCGTCCTCTGGAGCGAAGCCGGAAAGCGTGAGTTCGAGATCAGCGACGCTTCCACCGTTCGGCTCGGCGATATCGTGGAGGTGAATGGCCAAACCGCGACCGTGCTTACGCCGAATCGATCGCGAAAAGGCGATTCCGGCTTGAACTGGATCTCCCGAATTCTGGACCCGAGGCGAATCAAGGCCACACGGGTGCGCGCTGAAATTGAGGCCGGTATTCGCGAATTTTTCCTGTCACGCGAATTTACCGAAACGCGAACGCCACTTCTTGTGCCATGCCCCGGAATGGAGCCGCACATCCGTCCCTTTCGCGTTTCTAACCCTACTCACTCACCTGTCGCATATCTTCCCACCTCGCCCGAGTTCGCCATGAAGCGACTGCTTGTGGGAGGACTTGAACGAATTTTCCAGCTCTGTCCCGCCTTCCGCGACGAGCCCCGCTCCAGAACACATTTTCCGGAATTCACCATGCTCGAATGGTATCGGGCCTATGCCGGTTATGACGAGATCATGCTGGATACCGAGCAGCTGATGTCGTTTCTCGCCCAAAGGCTTTTCGGTGAACAAAAAATCCGCTACCAGGGACGGGAAATCTCAGTCGCCGCCCCCTGGTCTCGGCTTCGCGTCCGCGACCTGTTCATGGAACACGCCCAGCTCGACCTTGTTACACAGGGATCGGAAGAGCAGCTGTCGGACGCTTGCCGGCGCCTGGATCTCAAGATCATGAATGGAGAAACCGCGGACGACCTCTATTTCAAGATCTGGCTCAACTGCATCGAACCGAAGCTGCCGGAAGACCGGGCTGTTTTCGTCGTCGATTATCCGGCCTCGCAAGCGGCGCTTTCCGTAATCAAAACCGAACCTGATGGCTCGCGCTGGGCAAAACGCTTCGAGGTCTACGCGGGAGGGCTGGAACTCGGAAACGCCTTCGAGGAACTGACGGACCCCATCGAACAGCGAAAGCGCTTCGTCGAGGACATGGCCCTTCGAGAGCGGGTTTACGGGTCCTCTCTTCCAAAAAACCCGAGCGACGAAGAATTTCTAGAAGCCCTGGAAGAGGGGATGCCCCCCTCGGGAGGCAACGCGATGGGCGTCGATAGAATCGTGATGCTCTTTGCGGACGAGCCGGATATAGACTACACCCGCTGGCTCGGGTGAGTCGGGCGCCCCCTCAACTCTTGAGTGCTTCAAGACACTTCAGAAAGTCTTCGGGTAAAGGGCTTTCGATCGAGATCTCCTCTTTTGTGATCGGATGGGGAAGAGTGAGGCGGGCAGCGTGCAGCATGATCCTGGTGGAAACAACTCGGGACGGGCGATAGCCGTAAAAAGAATCACCCAGGATCGGCATTCCCGCTTCCGCAAGATGGACTCTGATTTGGTGGGTCCGACCCGTTCGAGGTTGCGCCTGCACAAGGAGTGCGTCGTTAAACTCGTCCAGAAGAACGAAATCCGTGTGCGCGAAATCGCCGCCCGAACGGACGGAGGTGAAGCGCGCCTTCTTTCCAGGCCCGGGCGCTTTTCCGAGATGGTTTTTCACGGTCCAGTGAGCGGGGACATGCACGAAGCCACTGCCAGCCGCGAATCGCGGCCGTATCGTCAAAGCGTAATAAGTCTTCACGGCCGTGTGTTTCGAGAATGCCTCGGCCAGCCCTGCGTTAGCCGCAACTTGCTTTGTGAAACATACCACTCCGGAGGTATCACGGTCGAGTCGGTGATGGAGGCCCACGTAAGGTGACACAGCGCCCGCGTCGCGTTTCGCGAGAAACTGTTTTACGGCGGCGAAAAGGTTGTTCCTGGACTCGTCAAGGGTCGGCTGTGTGGGAAGCCCCGCCGGCTTATTGATCGCGATCAAAAATTCGTCTTCATAGAGAACCCGATCCGGAGTAACCGAGAAGGACACATCATTTCCAGGACCGTCACGATCAACCTTGCCGAGGTCAACGAAGACCTCGAGGCGCGCTCCCGGCAAAATCGCCTTGGAGGCTATCCGTATCCTTTTTCCATTAAGGTAAACGGCCCCGGCAACGATCAGCTTGCGGGTTTTCCCCTTGGAAAGGGGGCGGGACAATGCTCCCGGAAGCCACTCCGCCAGAATATGGTCGAGACGTTTACCGCGATCTTTTTCGGTGACCTTGAGTGCGAACTTTTTGAGCGCCATCGGTGTTCTCTACTATGCTACACTCGGCTCATGGCTCAAGATCCAAAAAGACCAGCCCCCAAAAAAAACGAGGTCGACCTCGAAGACCCGACCGATCCCGGGATAGAGTTGCCACTCGACGAAAATCCAAGACTCGGAGGGCCGCTGGAAGCCCTGATGAAAGACCCCGCGATCACCGAAATCATGATCAACGACGTCCGGAACGTCATGGTGGAGCGGGACGGAAAAATTTCCACTTCCGGGTTTACCTACTCTTCGACCAAAGACTTGAACGATCTCGTTCGAAAACTCCTGCAGGCGAACGGAAAAGTGATTTCTCCGGACAGTCCTTACGTCGATATCGCACTTCCTGATGGCTCGCGCGTGAATATCGTTGCCCCGCCACTCACGACCGGAGGTCCCTGTCTTACCATTCGCAAATTTCCGACACGGCGACTTTCGGTCGAAGATCTGGTCAGCAACAACTCCCTTGACCGGCGTATCGCTGTTTTCCTGAATGCCTGCGTCGCCGGAAGAATGAACATTCTGATCTCCGGCGGGACTGGAAGCGGAAAGTCGACTCTTCTGAACGCCCTGACGGCGTTTATTCCGAAATCCGAACGCATCATCACGATCGAAGATATTCCCGAGCTCTGTCTCTCTCATGCGAACAGTGTCCGTCTCCAGACGAAGCCGCAGTCTCCGGGAAGTCCTCCGATCACCGCCCGAGACCTGGTCGCCAACGCGCTTCGAATGAGACCGGACAGGATCATTGTGGGCGAGTGCCGAAGGGGCGAGGCTTTCGATATGCTCCAGGCCATGAACACGGGGCACGCGGGTTCAATGACGACGATTCACGCCAATTCACCGAGAGATGCCCTGAGCAGGCTTGAAACCCTTTGCATGCTGTCAGATGTCGAGCTCCCTCTGATTGCCGTGCGAAAGCAGATCGCAAACGCCCTGGACCTGGTTGTACAAGTAAAACGATTTAGAACGGGAAACCGCCATGTGGTTGCGATCGCCGAGGTCACGGGCATCGAAAGCGACACCCTTACTCTTCAGGATGTTTTCAAATACGAACTGGCGACCAAGGCCAGCAACTCGGACGCGGAGCGAGGAACCTTCCGGTGCACGGGGCTGGTGCCGACATTTATCGACCGCCTCAAAGACCATGGGGTTGAGCTCCCTCAGAACTTCTTCGCCTAATTGTAACTAGTTGAAACTCCATATCTTTCTGGTGAATAACAACCGCTGTCGCGATTGACTATTCCTGACTATTTTGGTACAGATATTCCCGCTTTAGCTCCGCGCGTTGGCGCGGATAAACGACAGGAGTCTCTTGTGAACTTAAATCACGTCTCCAGTTCCCTTCGTCTCTCGGCCGGCGTGTTGGTCCTCTTCTTCGCGACAGCCTCTGCTCCCGCAGCCTGGTCGAGCTCCTGGATCGAGGCCGAGCCCTGGGAATCGGTGCTGGATGGCCGGACGATTCGGGAAGTCGACCGTGTCGGAACCCGGATGTCAGACGCGCTATTTGACGTTATCGAAGATATTCCCTTTTATAAAACATCGAGTGAACTTTTCAGCTTTAACGTTTCCGGGCAACGACGTGTTTTCGACAACGCGGACATTCTAAATAGCTGGACTGTGGTCGACAAATTCAACTTAGCTGGCAATTTCCCGATTTTTAAGGATGGTTTTGGCGATCTCTCGACGGGAGCGGTCGGCTTCTCGATTGGCGGGGGAATCGGCCTCGATTTCATCAATATTCGTCAGGTCACGGCCAAAGGTTACGGTTCATTCCCTTCCATTCAAAAACGACAAGAAGAGATGGAGAAAGAAGCCTGGTATGAGGAATTCACGAAAATGCGCGCCGAATCCGCGGCCGCAGCCGAGTCCGATTCGGCCGAACAATTCGAGCCCGTCTGGGTCGAGGAGCAGCAGGAAGACGGCAAGGTCAAGAAAATCCTGAATTACACATTGAAGGACCCGGAAGAAAACGCCAGGTATTCAAAATTCTGGAACGTTGTCACGTTTCCGTTTCGCCTGCCTCTCAAGGCAACCGCGCTTCGTCATCTTGAAAGCGGTGAAATCATCTCCTACCTCGGCACGGGGTTGGTCGAAGTGGGTGCGAATGTCGGATGGAACCTCGATCCCACCGGGATCACCGGACTCGCTCAGGCCGGAGTTTCGTACAGAACTTACATCAGCGGTACATTCAGAATTTCCGTCCTCAAAGAAAACGACCGGTTCGTGAAGGTCAAATTGACCCGAGTCGGAACACTCGGCCACGGAACCGCTATCGGCACGGATTACAAACCGACCGTTCTCGATGGCGTTGTTTTGGTTAAAAGCCTTCAAAGCAGCGCGAAGCTGATTCCCTTCAAATTGAACATTGATCAAAGCGCAAGTAAATCGTTTGACGTTGGCTATCGTTACGACATCACCAACCTGAAGGGCAGAAGAGCCTATGAGCGTGCCGTCTTCGGGCTCATGGCGCGCTCTGAGGAGCTTGCGTCGCACGAAGATGGTCCCGCCGTTACGGGAGTGGAACACGCCTTCAAACGAACTATGAATTCCACGTTACGGTCGACGAGCGCCAGAATGAAGCTTGCGTTTATTTTCAGACACGACGCCAGCAATTCAGTCGTCCACGCCGACGCGCACGTCACGTTCCCCGACGGGTCCCACCATGTTTTCACTTCAACTGCCGCGAATGGGAGCTCATGGCGTGCGATCTGGGGCGTTCACGAGAGTACTCAACATAACTTTACCGTCAGCATGGATGTCGATCACTACGTGAAGGCGGCTCGAGATGATTCGTTCAACCTGCTGGTCGAAGGAAGCATCAATGACAGCAACGCCAGCGAAGGTGAGCTGCTCCGCTATATTCTCGCAGTCGAGGATTCAGTCGGCAAAGTGAACATTTTCAGGCGCCCGGACACGTTCCCGGAGGAGTTTCGAAAGACCCCGGGTAAGTGCAGCTTCTATTTTCAGCTCGGGATCAATAACTCCCAAATTCACAGGTTCATAGATACCCCGGCCTCCGAGATGTGGCCGGCGCTGGAGAAGGCGTTCGACATGGAAACAGGCGCCTGGTCGACGAAAGCGAACAGATTACGATACGCGGCCAAATGGTCGGGGATCACGCTTTTGAACGGGATCCTCTACACGGCTGGCTACGGACTTCCGGCCGGATCGAAGCTGATCGCCGCCAAGCGCATCCATCGTCGCTGGACCGCCCTACAAAAGATTGAAGACCCCGTAAAAAGGGCCGAAACTCTGGGCAAGATGTTCCTCGAGAAAAGCTTCGGCTATGAGCTGGTCCGCCTTATTCGCGCGGTACTTTCTGGCGAAACAGTTTCGTACTACGCCACTGGAAACAATTCCCTTTTCGGTCGGGTCGTAGACCAAGGCGGCACAACGCTCGATTTCGATAACATCGCGACCCGGGCACAACGCCGGGTCGAATTTGATCAGGAAGGACGTCGCATTCAGGATTCGGACAAGATGGCCGTCGTTCACGACCTGGATATCGAGGTTCTGAACGACAACAAGCTTCGGCTCAGCTTTGTTCTCAGCAAAACCCCGCTGCAACTCTTTATCCAGTTAAGGGTCGACAATTGGTGGCGCCTCTTCCACGGTGGCGAGCAGTCGGCGCTGCTGATCGATAACAAAGGAGAGTACAAAGAAGGCGTGAATACCATCGTTCTTGATCCGGCCGATACCGGAAGCCCGTGGTATCCGCTCGCCCGCATACTCGAAAAAGACAACGTCTATGTCGCGAGCATGGCCCTGACGAATGATGGATCTCACTGGGGCGCCGTCAGCACAAAGCGATTCCGCTTCCTCTATTTACCGGAAGACCCGGACGACGATGAATAAGGCCGAAGCGCGGATCGTGCTACAGGGCAAGTAATTTTCTCGCCATTGCCGGACTCGCGATTGGCCGATCGAGTTCGGCGGCGATTCGCGCGATTCGCGCGACAAGCTGTGCATTCGATTTCGCAACCTCACCCTTGCGATAAAAAATGTTGTCCTCAAAACCGACCCTCACGTGCCCGCCCAAAACGAGGGCCTGAACGGCGAGGGGAAGCTGATACCTTCCCACTCCGGCCACCCCCCAGTGAATCCCGCCACCCGCCGGGCCCGCGGATTTTAACATGGCGACCAAATGCGAGAGGTTTCTCGGGTCACCCGACATTCCGCCGGGCACTCCGAGTACAAATTGGAAGTGAAGGGGCTCACGCAAAATACCCTGCTTTGCGAGACGAAAGGCGCTCTCAAGCATTCCTGTCTCGTAAATTTCCAGCTCGGGCATGACCTTGTATTCGTGCATTTTCGCGGCGAGCGCGACGATATCGCGTGGATGGTTGTAGAAAACATCCTCCCCGAAGTTCATCGTTCCCAAATTGAGCGACGCCATCTCCGGCTTGAGCCCGAGCGGCCGGACCCGATTTTCGATAGACTCGCCCACCGCGCCACCGGTCGATATCTGAATAATGGCTTCGGGCACCCGCTTTTTTATTTCCGAGATCGACTCCGCGAAGCGTTCGACCCGCTGACTGGGCCGGCCATCATCCTCACGAACGTGCAAATGAATGACGGACGCGCCTGCCTGAATCGCCTCTTCAGCGGCAACGGCCTGTTCTGCGGGCGTGACCGGCAGATTCGGTTGCCGCTCCCGGGTGACCTCGGCCCCGGTCAGCGCACAGGTGATGATCAGGGGGTTTTCCATGGTAATTACCTTCCTATTGTTCAGAGTCATGTCCGTTGGCTTGATTCAGTACGCGATGAAGGCGGTTCAGAACTTCCCAGCGGAGCTGGTCCTCTGATGAGGACATCGCCCATTTATAATGGAATTGCTCATCCAGCTTGTTTCTAAGCTCGAGCCCGAAATCGACTTTTTTTTCCGCCATGCGCACCACCCATTTTGAGTACCAAGCCGCGAGCTTTTCCTTCTCGTCCTTCTTTACGTTGACCACCTTCAAGGCCTCATCCCCGAGAACTCTTTTTAAAGTGAAGATGGAGGCTCCGGCGAACTGGGCAGAATACTTTTCGATAAAATCACTCGGCTTCGGCGAGGGCTGAACCGCTCCGCGCTTTTCGAATACCAGCTCGGAAACCCCGCTCGAATCCGCGGTCGGCGTGACCGGGACGGCGAGCGGCTTCGCGGCGTTGGCGTCAAACACCGTCGGCGTCGGCAACTCCGATTCCAAAATCATGAGCTCTTCCGAAAAGACTTTCAGAGCCTGTTCTGTTGCGCCCGGATTTGCCGTTTCGATTTTCCGGTAAATCGACGAATGGGTGAAGCCGTTGTACAGTCCCTCGAATGAAGCCCCCTGGTTCAGGGAATCGACAAGACTGCCGAATTCCGTGCGGTTGCTCGGCTCGCGCATGTAAACGACCCTGAGTATCTCACGAAGCAGCTCGGCGTTGGCTTTCGTTTTTTGCGCGAGGGGAGAGGAGAATTCCGCTCCGCTCGGCTCGGGTTTCGGTTCGGTTTTGGAGCTCGTCGCTCCCACGGCTCCGAACAAGATCTCCTTCGCTCCCGTCAGCTGTTTCTGAAAGCCCGTCCACGAAAGCTCGCACCCGGTGAGCCCGATCAGGGCCACCGCGGCCAAGAGCATCCGAAAACCGACCCGACCGTTTCTGCTAGAAATTGAAACTGATTTTTCCGCCATAACTCGTCATCCCCGCAAGGTTGTAGTCGATTTCGACCGTTAATCTTAAAAGCATCATCTTGAAAGGCAGTCCCGCGAATATGTGCGGATTCACCGAGGAGTGGCTTCCGGAAACCGTAAGCGGCAAACCCGGAATTCCGACCGGAATAGCGAGATCACCGGACCAGATCTTGAGCCCCGCTCCCACGTACGGGTCAATCACGTAAAGATTTTTGGAAGCGACCGCGTCTATCGAAAACGTATTGGTCGACATGAACCAGAGCTTGCTCTTGCTGTAGGCGAATCGCGCGGCGACCGCCGGTTTAACGTTTCCGCCGTCGATGAATGCCCACTTTAAATCGAACCCGAACACGTTGAAGAGATCTTCCTGCCCGAGAAGCATCTTCGAGGTCGCGTAAGAAAACCCGAGATCGAAGCCGCCGGGGAACCCCTTGTGGAGACTCAGCTTCGGAACCGGAATCACCGACGGCAGTGCCGATTCCGCCTTTCCCGTCGCAAGGGCAAGCGCGCTTGCGAATTCTTTGGGAACGGCCACGGCCGTAAGATCCACTCCGGCGTCCAATCCGATCGCGAGCCCCATAGGGGTCGCTGGCATGTATGCGCGATGATCGGCACCCAGCGCGACTGTTCTAATAAGCGCCGTCGTCAGGTCATTATTCAGCCCGCTCAGGTCAACCGGGAGCTGCTGCTCAATTGCCCAAGCCGGCCTCGAAACACACACCGACAGACCTAGCGAAATAAGGAGAACACGAAGAACCGATCCATTGCTCATAAAGTCACCCTTTCTTAAATGCCACCCCAAGCGCCCCCGGAGCCCGCGACTTTCCGACGGCGCCAGCCAAAACCAATACTGTAGCGATGTACGGCAAAATCTGAATGAACTGAACCGGAACCGGTTCGGTCCCCCAGAGAACAACGCCCTGCAACCGAATCTGCAGCGCATCCGCGAAACCGAAGAGCAAGCAGGCGACGGCGGTCGGACCCGGACGCCACTTCCCGAATATCAGGGCCGCAAGTGCCATGAAACCACGACCGGCCGTCATGTTGCGAGAAAAAGAGGACGCCAGAAAAATCGAGAGCGAGGCCCCGCCCAACCCGGCGAGCACGCCGCTGGCCAGAACGGCGCACCAGCGAACGCGGATTACACTGATACCCGCCGATTGCAGGGCCTCAGGCTTCTCTCCGGCGAATCGGAGCCAGACTCCGGTCGGCGTAAAATTCACCCAAGCCCAACAGACGATCACCAGAATCCAGGCGATCCAAATCGGGGCGGACTGGAAACGGTCGTCCAGCGGGAGACTTGGAGTCGAACCGGTAGATTCGAAAAATATTTTGGAAAGGAACGGCGTGATGCCGGCGGCGAGCATGTTGATAGCGGTTCCCGCGACAATCTGATCGGCTCGCAACTGGATGACAAAAAGACCGTAGCACGCGGCAAGAAGCAGACCCGCGCCCATTCCGGCTGCCGCGCCAAGCCAAGGTGAATGAGTGACAAACGCAACGGTCGCAGCGGCGAAGGCGCCGATCAACATCATTCCTTCCAGCGCGATGTTGACGACTCCCGAGCGCTCGCTCATCAGCCCCCCCAACGAGGCGAAGAGCAACGGCGTCGAAACCCGGAGAGTTGAACCGACCATCTGAATCAGTATCGCCAGAAATCCCGTGTCGCTCATGTCCGCCCCCCGTTGACCATAGGGCGACCCTTATTAAACCAGTCCCAGAGCCCAACCGCCGAGACAGACAAGATGATGAGCGCCTGTAAAATGAGGGAAAGATCTCGGGTGACATTCTCGGTTTCGAGATCCAGATCAGATGTACCCTTATGAAGAGCTCCGAACAGCAACGCAGCCGCGACGACCCCCGCCGGCCGGTTTTTACCCAGAAGTGCGACGGCAATCCCGATAAATCCGTATTCGGGTGAAAACCCGAGGCGGAAGCGGCCGGCGTTCCCCAACACCTCTCCGACGCCCACGAGACCGGCCAGGCCCCCGGCCAGAAACATGGCGATGATCTTCATCTTTCCTGAATCAATTCCCGCAGTACGCGCGGCGCTCTCGCCCTGGCCAACGGCCCTGAGCTGGAATCCGAGAACCGTTCTCCACAAGAACACTGAAACCAGGATCGCCGCGACAACCGCCAGCACGAATGCCGAGCTAAGCGGAGCATCCCCGAAGCTCTGAAAATGATGGATAAGGTAGCCGGCTCCGACCGCTTTAGTTTCAGGGTTCTGTGACTCCGGGTTCTTCAAAACGTACAAGGTGACCCAGCTCGCGATTCCAGCCGCGATGAAATTGAGCATGATCGTGTTGATGACTTCGTGACTTCCTCGTTTCGCATGGAGCCATCCAGGAATAAAGCCCCAGAAGCCACCGACGAAAAATGCCGCAAGAACAGCCAAAACGGGCGCAAGCGGCCACGGAATATCCGGGAAGACACAACCCACGGCAGCGGCGGCCAGAGCACCGAGCGTGAGCTGCCCTTCGGCTCCAATGTTGAATAGACCAGCCTGAAACGGAATCGCCACGGCAAGCCCGGTCAGGATCAGGGGCGTTGCATAAAAGAGAGTCATGCCGATGTCGTATCGGGATCCGAACGCGCTATTGATCAGGATTTTCAGAACGTGCCAGGGATTCTCTCCCGCCAACCTCGTGATCAGAAGACCGATCACGAGACCGATCAAAACCGCAAGAAGAGGCTGAAGCGATCTGAAGATTCTGGATCTCAAGAAGGTCATGCGTGCGCGCCCCCCATTGAGAGGCCGAGGACCTGCTCCGAAGCCTCGCCGCGGTTAAACTGCGCCACGATTCGTCCCGCGTACATGACAAGAATCCGGTCAGCAAGCGCGAGGATTTCATCGAGCTCCGAAGAAACGAGAAGCACGCCCGCCCCTTTCTCCCTCGCCTCTAAAATTCTGCGATGGATGAACTCAATCGCCCCGACATCGACTCCGCGGGTCGGCTGGGCGGCTATGAGGAGCTTCGGCTCACACTCGAATTCGCGCGCTATGATCAGCTTCTGCTGATTGCCGCCCGATAAGGCTTCAACTTCGAGGTCGATCACCCTCGGCCGAACATCGTAAACCTCGATCGCGCGCAACGCGGATTCCCGCAAGCTCTTGCGCAAAATGAACCCCTTACTGCTGAACGCGCTTCTCTTCTGATGTCCGAGCAGAAAATTCTCTTCCATCGAACGCTCCAGAAGAAGCCCTTCGCGATGCCGATCTTCTGGAATCACGCCGACTCCGAGAAGTTTGATTTCCTCCGCCCTGAGCCGCGTCCGCTCATTCAGGGTGACTCGCCCGAGACACCGAACCGAGCCGGTCGCGTGCGCGACAGAAGCTGAATTGCGTTTCGAAAAATCCCGCGGATGCAAGAGAACCTGGAGCAGTTCCGACTGGCCGTTGCCCTCGACCCCCGCGATGCCCACGACCTCGCCGCCCCTGACGGAAAAACTGATTTTCTCAAGCGGATGAACACGCCTTGCGCGACCCGGCGCGGTACTCAGGTGCAGATCGGAGATTTCAAGAACAGGGTCTCGCGGAACAGGCTTCGAGGGCGGCTCGATTTTCAGATTCACCTTTCGGCCAACCATCAGGCTCGCGAGCTCTTCGACCTTCGTGTCCGCGACCGCTCGTCTTCCGACGACCCTTCCGGCGCGAAGCACCGTGACTTCATCGGCGAGCGACATGACTTCTTTGAGTTTGTGCGTGATGATCAGAATCGTTTTGCCGTCCTTCGTGAGCTTCTTCAGATTACTGAACAGCTCCTCCGTTTCCTGCGGGGTCAGAACGGCCGTGGGCTCGTCAAGAATGAGAATCGAAGCCTCCTGATAGAGAAGCTTCAGGATTTCAACCCGTTGTTGCACGCCCACCGGAAGCGTCTCAATCGGCAAATCCCAATCTATTTTGCGCAACCCGTATTGGTCCGCGAGCCGGTCGAGACGCGCCTTCGCGCCTTTCCGATCGACGGGTCGCGCGAGGCTCTCGAATGCCCTCTTCAGCAGCGGAGCCGACGAATTGGCGATCTCAACGCCGAGGAGAATATTCTCAAGCGCGGAATAGGGGCCCGCGAGCATGAAATGCTGATGAACCATTCCGATTCCGGCGGAAATGGCCTGCGCGGGCGTTGACCATATCTTCTTGTCCCCGCGGATCAGAATCTCACCCGCATCCGGCCGGTGAATACCGTAAAGAATTTTCATCGCGGTCGATTTTCCCGCGCCGTTCTCGCCGATAATCGCGTGAATCGATCCGGCCCTGACCTGAAGGTCAATTTCCTGGTTGGCGGGAACCCCATTGAAGAATTTCGAAATCCCGCGAAGCTCGACTGCCGAAACTGCCGCCTGAGCCGTCATCATTTTTTCTTCTGATAATAGTCCGGAACTTTGATCTTTCCGGAAACGATCTCGGCCTTAAGCTTTTCGGCGCGCGCGCGAACCTCGCGCGGAAGAATCGTTTCATTGTGTTCATCAACGGAAAAGTCCACGCCTTGGTCCGCCAGTCCGAAGCGCTTCACGCCGCCATTGAAGCCACCCTTCAGGTCATCGCTGCAGGCGTCGAAAACGGCCTTGTCGATGCGCTTCAGCATGCTCGTTAAAATGTAGCCCGGTTTGATCCAGTTCTGATTTGAATCAACGCCGATCGCGAATTTTTTTTGTTCTTCTGCTGCGTCAAAAAGGCCGCTGTTAGACGCCCCGGCCGCCGCAAAAACAATGTCGGCGCCCTGCCCGTACTGCGAGACTGCCAGCTCCTTCGCCTTTGCCGGATTATTCCAGGCATCACTCGTAACGCCGACGAAATTCGAGATGAGCTTGGCCTTCGGATTGACGTGCTTGGCGCCGGCCCCATAACCCAGTTCAAAGCGTCGGATCAGCGGGATATCCATTCCGCCGATAAATCCGATTTTCCCCGTCTTCGTCATCGTGCCGGCGATCGCTCCGACAAGAAACGAACCTTCGTGCTCCTGAAAAATCAGCGACTGTACGTTGGGCGCCTCCACGACGGCATCCACGATAACGAAATGCTTGTTCGAAAACCGGGCCGAGACCTTCTTCACCGCGTCGGCTTGCGAAACCCCCACCGAGATGATCAGGTCGAAGTCCCTTTGCGCAAAAGAGCGCAAAAGGGACTCGAACGCATTGTCATCCGTCGCCTCTACTATCTTCAATGAAAGGCCCTTCAGTTCATCCTTCGCCTTGGTTGCGCCGCGAACAGCTGCAGAGTTGAAGGACTTATCGTCCCGACCTCCTTTGTCCAGGACCAGGGCGACTTTAAAATCGGCGCCAAAAGCGCAGGGCACAAGAAACGCGGCCAGGAGAAGCCAGCACGAGACGTAAGTTTTGATGGTCATTACACATTTTTATCTTAAAACCCAGACACCCTCAATCAGCAGTTTTTGCCGACTCGCTGCTATTTTGTTGACAATTCTTGCCGCACAGCGTTATACCCATACGGCCCCAGACCCCTTATGGGTCAAGGGCGAAGGGATCCCGGTTTTTCATGGAAATGGTATTCTTCATACCACCACAGCAGCGCCGCCTCGCGATGTTGGCCGCCCAAACGGACACTGCTTCGGCCTTAATTTTTGGCGCAAGCGGAACGGGTAAGGGCGCTATCGCAAAATGGATTCACTCAAGCGGGCCTCGCGCCGCCCGACCTTTTCGTGAGGCCTCCAAAGATATGAGCTTCGCCGAGCAGCTTTCGCTGGCGCAGGGCGGAACACTCGCCGTTCACGAAATCGGGGAGCTTTCGTTGACTGAACAACTCGCAATTCTCGACTATCTGAAAACAAGGTCCGTGGCGCTACCCGGACAATCAGGAATGAGAATGCTCGTCAACGCCAGGATTATCGCGACCACGAGCCAGGCCCTTGAAGGTCGCGCACAGAGCGGCTTCTTCAACGCTGAATTACTCGAAAAGCTGAACGTGTTCAGAATCGAGATGCCACCCCTGACAAGTCGAGTCGATGAGTTCGAGGATATTGTTCTTGGCATCACGGGTGAAATCACGCGCGAGTTTCACAAGGAACATCTTCGAGACCTCTCGCCGGATGCCTGGAAACTCCTCCGGGATTATGATTGGCCGGGGAACATCCGGGAGCTTCGAAACGTCCTGCGCTTAGCGATCGTTTCTGCGAGCGGTGATCAAATTGAGGCTTCCGATCTGCCTGATTTCGGACATGACCGCCTGGATTTCCGTTCCACACGCGAGCAGTTTGAGAAAATTTACATCATCGAGCTACTCAGGACTTTTGAATGGGAAGTGGACCGGACGTGCCAAATGGCCCGGATGGATAAGACCGCGCTGCTCGATAAAATGAAGAAGTACGGAATCGGCCTGGGCCCGGCTACCGATCAAAGCCCGGCGCCGCCACTTTAAATCCGTGTTGAATCGCGATGGGCAGGTCTACCTTGGGAATCAAATAGCCATTCACCGTTCCCGCTGGCGCCCCGCACATTTCCATGTGCATCTTTCCGTCAAAGCCTTTGCGGGACTGCTGCACATTTACTTTCGCCTTCGTCAGCTCGCGCGCACCCTGTTCCAGTGATTCCCCGGAATTGCCAGCACACTTCTTCGCTCCGTCATCCCGGACCACCCAGACAGACTCCTGATTGGGTGCGGGCTGCGATTTAGGTTTCGCGGACCCGAAGGAATGGACATCCTGAGTGGAAAAAATGGAAACAACGAAAAATAGCAGGGTTACTGTACGCATTGCTGCGCTATCATAGGCGAGGCGCCCCGAGGAGGCAAGCTCATGAAGAACCTCAAAGAAAACTGGGTTTGCGAACACGACGAGCCCTTGCTGAAGGTCCCGATTCTCGAATTCGTGAAACGCGTTTTTCGGGATCGCCGCGACAACACCCGTCACGATTTTTATCTCCTTCGCTCGAGGGACTGGGTGAATATCATTCCCGTTACGGAACACGGGACGGTGGTCATGGTTCGTCAATTCCGGGTCGGCATCGACGATGTGACGCTCGAGTTTCCCGGAGGGGTCGCCGACAGCGGCGATAAGGATCTTTGCACCGCAGCTATCCGCGAGCTTGCTGAAGAAACAGGTTACGTTCCGATGCCCGGAGCCACCTGCGTCCCGCTCGGCTGGAGCCACCCGAATCCCGCGATCATGAACAACCGCGTTTTCTCGTTTCTGATCGGCCCCGTGCGCAAGGACCGCAACCAGAAGCTGGACCCCACGGAGTTGATCGATACTGTCGAAATCCCGATAGCGGAATTCCCCGAACGCATCAGAAGAGGGGACATCACGCATGCCTTGATGTTGGACGCGCTTTTGTCCCTGGCGCTTCGTTCTCCCGGGGCCTCAGCGGGGCTTGTGAGCGAGCTCCAGGCCTTCGTCAACGCTCAACCGCCGATACAGGAGCAGCCGAAATCGTGAATCGTATCTGCCGTTCGAGTGCGCCTTGCAGCATTTGGCGCAAGCAAGGACCCCGAGCTTCTTTCTCGCGGGAAACTCTTTGCCACAAACCGCGCAACAATAGAGATACCGAAACGGTCGCGGTCTCGGCGCGGGATTATAACGGCTGACTCCCATCTCACGCATCTTGGCCATAAACGCGGCTGTGTGCCCAAATGGCTGCCTTCTCACCCAAAGCCAGTAATGGATCATCTCATGCGCCATCGTGTCGAGAATCAGGGCATCCGCATTCGGCTCATTGCGCAAATACGACGCGATCTCGATAATCGATGGGACGGCTCGAAGAAATTTTCGGCTCCCCGGAATGAAACGTCCCGCGCACGAGCGTAGCCTCCCATTCCATTGAAGCTGCGGGACCTCCAGGAAACCGTCGAAGTGAGCCAGATTGGCGCTTTCGAAAAACCTCAGAAGCTCGGCGGGATTGCCGGGATTGCTTCCAAAAGTGCTCCGATGCTGCTCCGGGGCGATGTCCATCACGAGGACAATGCGACAGATCAGCTTGGCTGTCAATCCGGCGACCGCGGCCCGGGAACGGCGCCGGACATGACCGGGCGGCCACTCTGTGATAGTAGTCTTCAGCATGGAAAGGGAAACATGGCAGAACAGAGCCGCCGACGCCCTCGAGTGGAAGCGATTCCTGTCCTTTGCCGAAGACGAAGCGCGGTCTCTGCCCGGAAAGCTGCTCGTTCGCGGGCTTGGCTTTCCCGAAAACTGGGCGCCCGACCTGAACACCGCGAATCTCCGCCAACACGAAACCCAGGAAGCCGCGGCCGTTTTGAACAAGGATGCCCTTTGGGGCCCCCTTGCGGATTTGGCCGACCCGCACGAGTTACTGACGAATCTTGAAAGGGGAGCCGTTCTCGATGTCACCGAACTCGCGTTTTTGCGGCGATGGCTTTACGCTCTCGATTCCTGGTCACAAGTTCCCCGCGATGAAATCCCGGGGGATCTCTTCAAGAAAGCGCTCCATAACCTTCCGGATCCTTTCGAGCCACTGCGTATCATCGAGAAAATCCTCACGCCGGACGGGGAACTTTCCGAGAGAGCCTCTCCGAAACTTGCCTCTCTCCATTCCGAAATTCGCGCCCTCAAGCGGGAGATAGACACGACTCTTGATCATCTTGTGCGTAGTTTCGCCCAAAAAGGGGTGCTTCAGGACACCTACACAGATGTTCGAGACGGTCGCTACGTGATCCCGGTCAAAATTTCAGCTCAAAGTGAGGTCGAGGGAATTATCTATGAGGCCTCGGTAAGCCGGCAGACCGTTTTCGTTGAACCGAAAGAAATATCGCCGCTCAACAATCGCCTTCGCCAAAGGCAAAACGACTTGATTCAGGAAGTCTTCGCCATTCTCGATGCAACTTCGAAACTGCTTCACCCTTTTTGCGCTGAGATTCGACTGTCCGTCTCGATTGTATCGCATTGGGATGCGGTTCAGGCGCGAGCTCGGGCGGGGCTCCATTATTCCGGCAAACCAGTTCATGTGACGGAAGAACGATCGCTGCTCCTGCCCCAAACAGCTCACCCGCTGCTCTGGCGATCGATGTCCCCGGATTCCGTTATCAGAAACAATATTGATTTTGGTCCCCCCTCGCGGGCTTTTTTGATCACCGGGCCGAATACCGGCGGCAAAACCGTTCTCCTGAAAACGATCGGACTGGCGGGACTCTGCGCGCGAACAGGATTCCCCTTTCCAGGAACCGATCACATTTCCATCCCGTTCTTCGATTCCTTTTTTGCCGACCTGGGAGACCCGCAATCCATCGAAGATCATCTTTCGAGTTTTTCCGGCCACATTCTGCGCTTCAAAGAGATTCTTGAGCAAATGACCCCACAGAGTCTCGTGCTCATTGATGAACTCAATACCGCGACCGACCCGGAAGAGGGCGCCGCGCTTGGACGTGCCTTTCTCGAAACCGTAATGTCCCGCGGTGCGGTCGTGATTACCACAACCCACGACCCGCAGCTCAAGGCGATGGCCGTTTCTGATCTGCGCATTCTGAACGGCAGCATGGAATTCGATGAAACCTCCCGAACCCCCACCTTCGCGCTCGCGCTCGGTATGCCGGGGCGCTCACGGGCGCTCGAGACCGCCGAACGCCTCGGCATGCCCGCCGACCTGCTCACCTTGGCAAGGTCTTATCTTTCCAGCGAACACCAGGAATTCGAACGTCTGCTGAGCAAGCTCGAGAGCGACAGCCTCGAGGCGGCGCGGGCGAGAAAACAGACCGTGGCGCTCCGGGAAGAGGCAGAGCGGCTCAAGAAAGAATGGACCGAACGCACCGAAGCCGCCGCAAACGACATGCTTGAGCGCACTCGGCAGCGCTTGCGAAGAATCATAGATCAGGCACAGGACGAAGCACGGATTTCCGTAAAAAAGCTCGCCGAACTGAGAACGCGACAGGAGGTCGAGAGCGCCCGAACGCGGCTTGAGGAAAGTCTCTCGGACGCGGCCACGCGCATCGAAACAGCACTAAGTGAAGAGGCGCCTGAAATTGCCGATGCGCTCGCTAAACGGAAGGAGCCCGAAATAGCCGCAGCAGAGCAGTCACGACTCGCGGTTGGCGCACCTGTTCGCGTTCCGAAGTGGAAAAGTACCGGAACAATCCTGGAACTTTCCGGGAATCGCGCCAAAGTCGCGATGGGCACGATTCAGATTTCGCTCTCAATGCAGGAGATCGAGCCGTTGCTCAAGTCCGAGCTGGCGCAACTGGAGTCCGCGAAACAAGTACAGCAAAGGAGAGAGGCACAAGTTCACGTTCCCCCCGCACCCAGTTCGCAACTTGACCTTCGCGGGCAACGCCTCGACGAGGCCATGGCCGCACTGGAACAATACCTGGATCAGGCATTCAGAAGCGGTGCGCTCGCAGAAGTCACGATCATCCATGGGCTCGGGACAGGTGCGCTTCGGGAGGGAGCACGTAAACTTCTTCGCTCATTGCCTTACGTCAAAGAATTTCGTGATGGTGGCGTTGGACTCGGCGGGGCGGGCGCTACAATCGTGGAATTCGATCGCGGCTAGTCTAGAAATTGATTCCGTAAAGCAATCTGACCGTCCCGTCCGGGCCACGGGTTTTGTCAGTCATGGAGCGACTTGAATCCAACACCGCGGTCAGATGATTCGAAATCGGCTTGCTGAGCGACGCGCTCACGGTGTTCGAACTCGCGCCATAAGAAAGCCCGCTACTGATATCGAGACCGGGAATTCCACGGCCCACCGAGAGGCGATATCGTTCCGAGGATCTGTTGGCGATTTCGAATGAGCCGTTTACGATCGAGGAGGCCACGGCCAGTTGGCCGCTCCCCTCCGGCAGATTAGTCCGGGCGGTCAGTTTGGTTTCGTCCCCCGTCACAAGGTCAACGGCTTCTCCGGTGCAGGCGATCACGAGCGCGCCGATGACCGCCTTTGGTAACGGCTTTGTGAGATTCTCGTCCCTTTTTGCCGCCGCGCGAACTGAGCCGATGCTTTTGTTTCGCTGAATGCGTTTGAATTCGCTTAAAAAACCTTTACCGAACTCATTTACCTGACCGGCATGGCTTTGCTCAGTTTGCGGATCAGTCAATCCATACCGCTGTCTCATCTCGAAGTCCCGCACCATGTCCCGATAATTTTGTTTGATTTCAGGAACCCGCGCAGGATCAAGAATTTCATTCTGAAAACTGGCGGCATTGCTCGAGTCCCGATCCAGATCAGCAAGAAACGAGGCGTTGGGATTCAGTGTGGAAATGGGGGCCTGCACCCAGCGTGGCTGAATGCCTTTGTAACTTTTCGACGTTGCTGCAAGGCCGATTGAGAACGGCAGAAACAACGCGGCGGTGATGATGATCAACCTGAGAAACATGTTCCCCGACCTCTTCCTGGACTATTAAGGAGCAATGAGCGTACCAGCCCGTCTGGTTGTTTTCTCTTTATATTTCGCACACTATGGGCAGGGTGCCAAAATTTGCTGTCGAAATTTTCGTCAGCTGTGAAAGTTATAGTTGGCTAAACCGTTTTGGTTGATTTTGGTTAAAACCCAAACAGAATGAAGGTAAGCCAAAGAACGAATCCCGAGATCACCGGAATCGAGAGGTTATCGTCGACATCGATGGGCATCAGCTCCGCCGTCCCACCAGCCAAGCCGCCTAAGACACTGATTGCGAGAATGGACGAATCGGGGAAGGACAGCATTTTCAGGAAAGCAAAACTCACCAAGATACACGTGATCGTACCCGCGGCGGTCCCGATCAAAGACTTTCCGCCAGGCAGGCGAATGCTGCGATCGCCGTACAGAATGCCAAACAGAGAGGCAATCGGGTCACCATACGCGAGATAAAGAATGCTGAGCACCGCTACCGGTTTTGGAAAAATCGCGATCGCAATCAGCGTCGACAGAAGGTACGGCGGAACTGCGCTGGGTCCGGAACACTCATGTGCCCGCATGAAAGGAGCCCATATTTTTAAAACTCGCCTGTTCAGGGCAGGGATCCGAAGGCGCGCGGTTTCGACGATGAGTGAAATCGCAAGAAGAGAGCCGATGATCGTCATACCCGCCGTAGAAGACATGCCGGACAAAAGATAAATAAACGCGATCAAGGACCCCATCGTCAGATGCCAAATCTTGCGAACGATGTGGAGCTCGCTCCTGAGATGCAGCCTGGGCAGCGCCCCCACTTCATTCAGTGATTGGTCCAGCTCCGGGAATGCCACGCGCGATTTGTTTTGTGCGATCCGCTTCATAGTTATGATTTCCGTAGTAGACAACTAAGCAACGGAGATGCCACATCAGCTTACTTTCGATGCCTATTACGGCAAATAATTCATCGAAATTCCTTTCTAATTACAAGATCTTAGTCGCCATATTTTTACTGCGTCGCGTTGGGTGGGTTTTTAATTCAGAGTTTTTCGCTTTACTTGGGCAAACGTGTACGCAAACACCGACGACAGCGCGTAGCTCGGTACGCGGTCGTGGTGCGCCGCGGCATTTCGGGTTCGATTTTAATTGACAGTCCCTCCAGTCCGGCAAATCCTATTAATGAGCGTGCAAGCATGTGCTTGCATTGCCGCGCAGGATGCGCAGAACGGTCAGGACGGTCCATGGATGGAAGTGTCAAGAAGACTCTGCCCCCATTTGGCGACCCAAATGCGGGGTGGTTTCCGCTCTCCGACTCGCTCGTTTCGGATAAAGAGCGAACATCGCCCGATTCCCAGATAAATCCTTTCGACCTGATTACAACCCCAGCGTATCGCCACATCAAACAGGTTTGGGCGATCGGCGGTGGCAAGGGCGGGATTGGAAAAAGCCTGATCGCCTCCAGCCTGGCCATCAGTGCCTCACGCCTTGGAAACAAAGTCATCGCCGTTGATCTCGATTTGGGAGGAGCAAACCTCCACACAACGCTCGGCATGGATCTTCCCAGGCACACGTTGAGTGACTTCTTTTCATCTCGTGTTAACTCCCTCGAAAGCTGCCTCATCCCGAGCGGAATCGCCAATCTCGAGATAATCAGCGGCGCACACGACGCCGTTGGGGTCGCGAATATTTCAGTGAGCCAGAAGGCGAGACTTCTGGAGGCCATGCTGGCGCTCAAGGCCGACTATCTTGTTTTCGATCTCGGCGCCGGGACGACATTCAATACCGTCGATTTTTTTCTGTTCAGCGATATCGGCATTGTCACGCTCCTGCCGGAACCAACCTCGATCGAAAACGCATACCGCTTCATCAGAAGCGCCTATTACAGGTTTTTGCGACAATCGCATCGGCTGAGCGAGGTCCGCCACCTCGTCGATATGGCGATGGACTCGAATAATCCGCTTGGGATCAGGTCTCCCTCGGACCTCTTTCGGGAAGTCAACAAGGCGAGCCCGGAGTGCGGCATTAACCTAAAACTCGAAATCGGAAAATTTCGTCCGAAGCTGATCGTCAATCAGGCCCGCACTCAAACCGATATCGATATCGGATATTCCGTTAAAACCGTATGCAAGAAGTACTTCGGAATAGAAATGGACTACATCGGATATCTTGACTACGACAGCGCCGTTTGGCAGTCGATCAGAAGAAAACGCCCATTGATGCTTGAGTTCCCGAACTCCCGACTTGTTTCCAGCCTTGAGCGGGTCTCACACGAGCTGATTAAGCACTACGGGCACCAGAGAAACGATTCACTTATGGGAATCAAATGAATCTCGGAGAACAAAGCAACTACTACGACGTTCTCGATCTTACGCCCGGCGCCTCCGAGAAGGAAATCAAAGACGCCTACCTCCGCGCGAAAACAACCTATAACAAGGACAGTGTGGCGCTTTACACCCTGATCAATCCCCAGGAACGGGAAGAGATTCTCGAACAAATCGAGGAAGCCTACGGCGTGCTCTCGAATACTGAAAAACGAAAGGAGTATGACCGATGCCACGGACTTCTGGTCATGGACGACTCCTACCCGAACGAAGGCGACGCGAATGACATTGTCTCAATTGACCGTGTTCCGCCGATGGAGGTTTTGACAAGCGAAGACATTTTGGTTCCGCCGGCGACCGACTTCAACGTCGAAACTTCCGCGTTCAGCGAAAATTCGGGGCCGGGCGCCCGCCTGGAGCCAGGATCCCGGGAAAGCACCGTCGAATACGAGCGCACCCGGCTGCCTCAGGAACTACAAGCTTCCCAGACGCCCGTGGTCGAGCCGATTTCAACCGAAGAACTCGCGCGCGAAATAGAGTGGCGCGGAAGCCTTCTCCGCAGGATTCGTGAGTCGCGCCGCATTTCTGTCGAAGAGATGTCAACGGTAACAAAGATATCCAAATCCTATCTGGTCGCGATCGAGGCGGAAAACTTCTCGAAGTTACCGGCTGCAGTTTTTCTGCGCGGTTTCGTCACGCAAATCTCGAAAATCCTGCGGCTTCCGCCGGAGCGGGTCGCGCCGGCTTACCTCGCGCGCTACTATCTTTCGCGTCCCGACCAACATTCCTGAATGCGCCATGCGATGGTACTGGGATATCCCTATGAATTCGGAGTTTGCGAATGACCGGGCCGACCGCCTGATACCGCGGGCAATGGCGTCGGGTGAGGGCCGCCTCGAACCTGCTGATGCCCCGATTTCGTTTTCGCGGAGCCAGCTCCAGCGGCTGATCGAGGAGGGCGGGGTGACGGTCGACGGTAAGTCGATCGAATCTAAGACCAAGCTTCGCGGCGGGTCGCGGGTAATCATCGAGTTTCCGGCCCCGAAACCGCTTGCGCTCACGCCCGAGAACCGTGCCTTGGAAATTCTTTTCGAAGACGAACAGATTCTCGTTCTGAACAAGCCCCCCGGCTTGACCGTTCACCCATCGGCAACGCAAACGCAGGGCACACTTGTTCACGCGCTCCTTCACCACGTCAAAGATTTAAGCGGTATCGGCGGTGTGCTGAGGCCGGGGATCGTGCATCGGATTGACAAGGACACGAGCGGGGCGCTGGTGATCACCAAGACGGACCTTGCTCATAGGCATTTGGTTGAAGCATTTTCCCGCCATAACATCGAGCGCGCTTACTGGGCGCTCTGCTATGCGGCCCCGCGGCAGCTCGAAGGCACAGTGGATACGCTCATCGGAAGGAATCCAAAGGACCGCAAGAAGATGTCGACGCAAGTGAAAGCCGGGCGACGTGCCGTCACCCATTACCGTTTGATCGACGTTTACAAAGACTCCAAGGCCAATCCGTTCGCAAGCTGGATGGAAGCGCGGCTGGAAACCGGCCGCACCCATCAAGTCAGGGTTCATTTGACGGCGCTCGGGTGTTCCTTGCTGGGAGACCCCACCTACGGGACACCCACGCAAAAGCAAGCAAAGTGGATATCGCTTCCGCCCGAAGTCCAGTCAGCCGTAACGGCATTGCCTGGACAGGCTCTTCACGCCCGAGTTCTTGGATTCGATCATCCGATCACCGGCAAGCGCTTGCGATTTGAGGCAGCACCGCCCTCGGAGTTCAAGACGCTCCTCGAGGCGTTGGCTCCGTACGGGACAACCGAGCCTCGTCTTTAACTACGCGCGGGAAATCACAAAATCACGATCCCGGACCACTGTCTGGATCCATCCCGTTCGCGCCGGTGGCTATGAAACATGTGCCCGAAATCATTCCCCGCGCAACGCGTACATGCACGAAAAAGGTCAACGGAGCCAAACCCGAGAGCCTTGAGCTCCTCGGCGTTTATCGCGGGCAGGTCCAGAATACACGAGGAGGGTACGGCGATTCGCGAAAATTCACTGAATTCGCGTTCGAATTCCTCCGCCAAGTCCTTTCCTACCTCGTAGCAGCAAGGTCCTATTGCCGGCCCAATCGCCGCAACCCAGTTTTTCGGGTCTTCCGGACCACTTTGAAGGGAGGTGGAGATTCGATTCCAAACCTGGCGAAGTATTCGCGCCCGGGTACCCCGCCACCCCGCGTGAACGGCGGCTACAGCCGCACCGTCTTTTCTGGCCAGGAGAACGGGAACACAGTCCGCAGTGTACACGCCCACGGGGAGCAGTTTGACGCGTGTGAAAGCCGCATCCCCATCGCTCAAATCTTCTCCGGGCGCCCTCGCCTCGATGACATTGATTCCATGAACCTGGCGCAAACGCGCCAGAGATCCGCGGTACGGTTTGATTTCTTCAGGAAAAGGATTTTCGCGAGTTCCGAATCCATGGACGATATTGGGCACGAGCCCGAGAGCGCCGCTCAACATGGTTCAAATCACGATTCTGGTTTTTCGCTCGACTCTGATTCGGCGTCCGACTCTGACCCGACATTCTTTGAATCCTTTGGCCCGGGCGCCTGCTTCTTGGATTCTTTTGAATCTGATTTTGGTTTCCCTCGCGAATCAACCGCAGCCGTCAAGGCAAGGACATCCGATACGGACGGCTCGTCTTTCGTGCCACTGGTACTGTCGGCTTCCTTGACAACTTCCTTCTGCAGCCGCTTGATCGTATCGTCGGCTCGGCGCAGCCGATCCGCGATGCACGAAATAATTGTCTTCAGGTAATCGGGAACGGTCGCATAAATTCTATCGAGGGACTCGAACTTGATCTCCAGCGCTTCCACCTCGGTCAGCGCCACTCCCGCCGCGCTCCTCGGCAACCGATCAAAAAACGATAACTCGCCGATGACTTCATTCGAGTAAACTCGCGCGATCTCGACGAACGCCGCACCTTTCATTTTGCGAACGGAAACAGTTCCCTTCTTTATGAGAAACATGCAACTGGATGGTTCGCCTTCGCGAAAGAGGAACTGCCCTGGCCTGAAATATACTTGTGTAGGATTACCAGTCATGCTGCTGATGGTGCCAGCTTTAGGAAGAAGATTCCAGGCTAATCCTCGTCGCCAGGGAGACCGGATGCGATGTGGTCCTGGTTCTCCATTTCCCGCTCTCCTCCCTGAAGCCCGGAGGAATGATCGTCTCCGCTCATTTCGTCGCCCTCCCGACCTTCCTCAGCCATGTCGAAATGGAAGTTCGTCAGCATTTCATTTGGATCCTCCAGGTCCGGATCCTCGCTCGGGAGATTCCCATGACTGTGAAGGATCTCGTCGCCCCTCAATTCACCCGTTTCTGACATGTCGAGCTGCTGCTCGATCGAGCCTGGGCTTCCCTCGAGGGGTTCGGGATCGCCCGGGTTAAGCCGTTCTGGGATGTCCCTTCTTTTCCTGGAATCCATAGCCACCTCGTTACCCGCCAAGGCTGCAAATCCGACGCCCCCTCAAGATCGTTCAATCTGGATTTCCACGAAGGCTGGCTGAGCACCGCGCCCTGGTCCCCTTTCGTCCCGGCAGCCTGGTGCGGGGATTTTAAGAGCCGAGTAGGTCACGACCAAGCCCCGTTCCAGTCGATCGCCTTTCACGAATCGCAGATTGCGTAACTCCCCCGTGCAATCTGGAAGGCGCTCGAGGCCGATCAGGTTCATTCTCCCTTCCTTCAGATCAACCGACGAGACGTCGGGCATGATCGTGAAACATAGTCTGGCTGACTCCAGGCCCTCGAACCGCGCGCAACCCTCGAAATCGCGGTAATCGGCGAGATACGGGCCGGTCGGCCCCGGCGCAGTGGGTGGGTTCTCCTGCCACGAAACACTGCTCGCGTACTCAAGAGCGCCCCCTTGCTCGTCCGCGGTCTTCACCGTCAACTTGGCGGTTAACGGTTCTTCGAAAAGGGCTCGCGAAATTCGCACGGGATATGCGGCATCGTCGGACGAACTCTGCTCATCCGGGCCGCCCGAAAAAAGCGTGTCATCCGAATACGCCAAACCAGCGCCGATAAGGACCATCATCTGAACAATTCCGAAAGCGAGCCACATCTTGTACAAGTACTTCTCGATCACCGTTTGCCTCCCGCGACAATCATTTTGAAAAATGACTCCGACGGAGCAAGAGCCGTTCCGACCTGGGCGCGGCCGATAAATTTTTGTATAAACGCCGAACCTGCCGTAAGCTGAAACGGACCTTCTTTCAGGGAGTCTTTCAGGAGGAACCCGTGAGCACAAGCAGCAACTCAATTTCCGTTCAAGCCGAGCGCCCCGTTCCCTTCATGGACCAGGTACGAAGCTTCACTCGTCCCTTTTGGGTGGCGAACATCATGGAGATGCTCGAGCGATTGGCCTATTACGGCGTCCGGGTTGTCATCCCGATTTACATCGCGAGTGCCGAAGACCCCGCCGGACTGCACTTCACGCACACCCAAAAGGGGACCATCTTCGCCTGGTGGGCGCTGATGCAGTGTCTGCTCCCCATTTTCACGGGGGGCTTCGCCGATCGCTATGGCTATAAAAAGACCATCGCGGCTTCCATCACCCTGAAAATCGTTGGCTACATCCTCATGGCGACACAGAGGGAATTCGGGATGTTCCTCGTCGGGTGTCTCACCCTCGCCGCCGGAACGGCGATTTTCAAGCCGGGCGTGCAGGGTACGCTCGTTCAAGGCTTGAACCGCAACAACTCTTCCGTTGGCTGGGGCTTCTTTTACCAGGTCGTGAATATCGGCGGTTTCCTCGGCCCACCGCTTGCCGGATTTCTTCACGCGCTATCTTGGCCTCACGTTTTTTACGGTTGCGCGATCATCGTTTCCCTCAACTACATCTCCCTGTTCACCTACAAGGAAGTCGACTCGGGTGGCGGGGTGAGGGGGAGTCCCTGGGAAGTCATCAAGCTGACGATGGTCGAGTTTTTCCGTCCGAGGCTTCTCCTTTTTATCGGCATCATGTCCGGCTTCTGGCTGATGCTGAATCAGCTCTGGGATATGCTTCCAAATTTCATAGAGGACTGGGTGGACACCTCGGGAATCGTCGCGGCGCTCGGTCTCAACGCGGGCATGATGGTCGCCGAAACCGCGCGGGGACTCCAGATCAAACAGGAGTGGCTGATCAACCTTAATCCCGGCCTGATCGTCGTTTTCATGATTCCAGTTGCCGCTCTGGTGGCGCGTATCCGGCGACTGACCTCGATCGTGCTTGGAATTTTGCTTGCGGCGCTCGGACTCGTGGTGTCGGGGTATACAATGTCCGGCGCGATGTGCCTTTTCGGGATTTTCCTGTTCTCGTTCGGAGAAATGATCTCCAGCCCCAAGATGAACGAATATCTCGCGATCATCGCACCGCCCGGAAAAAAGGCCCTTTACCTCGGCTACGCGAACATGCCGATGGCGATCGGCTGGGCTTACGGCTCCTATATGGGCGGAAAAATTTACGACACCCTCGGCGACAAAGCGTTTCTGGCGCTTCGTTATCTTCGGGAGAACGTGGGAATGGCGGCGGACGCGGTGGACAAGATCAAGAGAACCGACGCGATTTCGGTTTTGCAGACGACACTCGGGAAATCGCCCGTCGAGGTCACAACCCTGCTTTGGAACACTTACCATCCTTACAAACTTTGGTACCTGTTCACGGCAATCGGAGTGGTGGCTGCGATCGGCATGATGATTTACAGTCAGCTTGCGAAAAAGTGGGCCAACTACGAGGCCTGAGGATTATCGCCCGGCCTCAGCCGGGGGGCTATAGTAGCGCACTGTCCAACGACTGCCCTTGGATGAGGGAAGCGGCGTTTCGCGCCAGCCCTTCAGAGCCCTCGGAACAGCCCGTCCCAATTTGGAATCCTGTACAAGGATCCGGGTCTTTCCGGCTTCTGATTCGCGTTCGATAATCAAACTGCGATCGTCTGCCGTGACCAGCTTCGTTTTCCCGAACCGAAGCTCGGAATGTGCTTTCCGGTAACCGCTCAGTGCCTTGAGAACGCGCTGACCCGGTGATGCGGATTCCTGAGGGAAAGTCATCCAATCTCTATTGTAGGGGTCTCGGCCCCCGCCCGTCTTCGTGTGAAGAAAATTCTCGAGTCCGTAATACACGCACGGAACGCCACGAACCGCGAACAGAAGCTTCAAGAGCTCAAGGACATCACCGTTCGAGGCACCGAGAGACTGCATTCGGGGCAAGTCATGGTTGTCCACGAACGTCACGAGATTTTCGGCCCTGTCTTTTCCGGTCAACGGATCAATACTGGATTGCAGGAAGCTTCCGAAATCCTTCAGGCCGGCTTTTTTGAGGAAGAGGTCTTCAAATTTTCCTCTCAGGTTGAAGTCGAAAATCGTGATTCCGGTTTTTTCGACAAAATCCATGGAATCCGCATTCATCGGACCGCCGCCGAACCACTCTCCCACCAGGACCACGTCGGGTTTGACGTTTCTGAGTTGAGTCACAAATTTTTTCCAATAGTCGAGCGAAATATGACGAACGGTATCGATCCGATATCCGACAACTCCCATTTTGACCGGCCAGGCATGCGCTCGCTCAAGATATTCCGCGACTTCCTGCTTCCCCTGGTCGAAGTCCGCGAGGTCGGCCAGCATGTATTTCTGAAGCATGAAGCTCTGGAGTTCCTTCGGTGAAACATTCTGAAATTGCCCAAAATCATCGACGGATTTTTTTCCTGCTCTGAGCTCGTGTTGAAAAAGATATTGCCTTAAAAAAGCCATTTTTTCTTTATCCTGGACCGGCGCCTCGGCCAGTTCCCAGCGAATGGCGGGGTAGGGACGAAACCAGCCGCTTTCGTTCTTTACGCTGCTGGCCACGAAAGAACCCGAATCGTAAACAGCGCCGTACTCCGCATCCCCCGCCGGGCTCGAGTGATTCGCAACCGTGTCGACGATAACGCCGATTCCGCTGGCCTGGGCGGCGGCAATCAACCGTTTCAAGGAGTCAAGATCATCGCGGCCCTTGTTCGTCCAGTGTTCATTCAGCCTGAACCAGTCTCGCCCCCAGAACCCATGATATGCAGTCTTGAGCGTGCCGTCGCCTGAAGCGAATCCGCGCGCGTTTTCGATAATCGGGCTGATCCAGATGCGGGTGACCCCGAGATTTCGAAGATAACTCAAACGTTTTTCGATCCCCTCGAAATCACCGCCCCAGTAACGGTTCCAATCCTTCTTCTGTGGATCGCAAGTCTGTTGATCCAGCAATTGTTGTTGGGCGTCCAGGCCGGAGTCGTTCTTCCCGCAGTTATTTGATGGATTCCCGTCCTCGAAGCGATCCGTCAGAATCTGGTAGATCACCTCGTTTCCGATTTGAGATGGAATTTGCACATCCACGGGAGCGGCGAACGCGCCGATGTGAGACGCCCAAATGAGCGCGATAAAGCCGGTTCCTGTGATCAAGCGAGCCCCGATTTTCATAAAATTCCCCTTACAGCTGCCTTACAGGTGTACGTTGAACACACCTTGAGATGAGATCAGGTGTAAGTGCCACGTCCCCTTCTGTCAACTTGGGATTGTTCAGATCAGTCCGCCCTAACGACGACGGTGTTTTCGTTTGTGTCGGTTGCAGCTTCAATGGAGAGCTCCGGCGCGTGCTCCGGAATATGCTTCCACCGCTGGGAGTCGTTCACGGCTCGATCGGAATCCTCCCCTCGCGAAAGGCGGCTCAGAATGGCTTTTTTCGAAATGGCGGTCTTCGTGCAACCCTTGAAATTGCCGCGCAGAGCCGCTTGCAGTCTCTTCGCGAAGCCGCTCTCACACTCCTCGACAAAGCGAAAGGTATCTAGCGAAATTTCAAACTCAGCGGACTTAACCCGCGGAAACGATCGCCCGTCCAGTTTCTTGCGCGCGATATAGCGGTCGATCTCGGAAGCCTTGACCCACTCGCAGCCATGCTTCTCAACGAAGCCTCGCGCTTCTTGCCAACAGACCCGCTTGTAGTCTTCGAGGCCATACTGAACAGAGCGCCCCCTGTTCCAGTCATCACCGAACGCAGACATCGGTCCCGCGCTGTCCACGCCGAGGAGCAGGGCGAGGCTCGCAAATATTAAGAAAGATTGGAATGGTCCTGTTGAATACATTCAGAACTTCCTGTCATACAATCATGACTCGAATATTCCAGATTTCAAGGGTCCTCGAAATCGCCATTCACTTCGCGTGACTATAATTCCCTCGCGCATTTCTGAGCTTTTGAATTCGCGCTGCTTGGAGGTATAGTTTCGTCCAAATCCAACGAATCCCAACGAATCCAAAGAGGAGAATATTATGAAAAATTTGATATCAGGGGTCTTCCTGACTCTCGTTCTATCCGGCTGCGCGAGCACCGGCGCTTACACGAAGACGGGTCCCGCGCTCGTTTCCAATTTTCGAGAATCCGGAATGGCGACAGCAGAGGTTGCCGCGACGAAAACTGGCCAGGCCTGTTCCGAAAACATCCTCGGAGTCGTCGGTACCGGCGACAGCTCGATTGATGCCGCGAAAAAGGCGGGCGGCATAACGCGGGTCTCTTCGATCGACTATGACTTCAAGAACGTGCTGTTCCTCTATGGGAAAGTCTGCACGATCGTAAAAGGGGAGTGACGCCCGGAAACGAATATTACCCGGGTGATATTGACAAAGCAATTTAACCCGGGTAATATTATTTTCATGAAGCCCACCCAAAATCGCAGCTGTACCGCGTTTTTAAACCAAAAACGGATCGCGTCCGGCAACGTCTTTGACGTCGCCTTGCGCGTGAAACGGGAACTCCTAAAAGGTCGAAACGAAACCGTCCTGATTTTTGATGACGAGACCTCCGCGCAGGTCGAACTTGATCTGCGCGGCTCTCCCGAGGCCGTTCTGAAGCGACTCGAGGAAACGACGGCTGTCGTGGAAAAAGCGCCAGGTCCGGGACGACCCAAACTCGGCGTCGTTTCGCGCGAAATCAGCTTGTTGCCCCGTCATTGGGATTGGCTTGCGCTTCAGCCCGGGGGGGCCTCCGTCACTTTGCGAAAGCTTGTTGAAGAAGCGAAGAAGAAGAACGAGCCTCAAGACAAGGTCCGCCAAGCGCAAGAATCGACGTACAAATTTATGACAGTCATGGCCGGTAATCTGCCACATTATGAAGAGGCCCTAAGAGCACTTTATGCGAAAGACCGCCCTCTTTTCGGATCATTGATCGCAAGTTGGCCAAAGGACATTCGCGAATACATTCAAAGACTTTCTCGAGCCGCTTTTCGGCGCAGCTGACCAACTAAACCAAACCAATAGAGTTGCCGATCTGTTTCATAGGGAAAGAATACCCATGCATTTAGATTGTTTTCGATATTGGGTCGGATGGCACGCCCGCCTTGTTCGTGTCGGGGCCGCACTCGTTTGTCTGGCCCACGCCGCCGCTAGCGCGTTCGGCGCCCCGGCTTCGTGTCTGGAAACTCAGATTCGCGCCTTGGCCGCAGACAAGAAAGTGTGTAAATCAAATTTTTGCTACGATAATGTCCTTCGGCTTGCGAACCGCCTCGAAGCCGAAATTCCCGGCTTTAATCTCGATCGTGCCCGCGTCCTTTACGTGATTGCGCCCGAAACGGGCCTTCGCGCGCTGCGCACGCGCAAAGGTCCTTACCCCTGGGCCTTTCATGCCGTTCTCGAGTACGAGGGAAAAGTTCTCGATCTCGACTTTCACGGGGTACAACGCGTTCTACCCCTTCAGGACTATCTCAAGAAGATGTTCATTTTCCCGAACACGGAAACTGAACTGTTGATGAACACACTCGGGGTTACGTCCCTCAACAACCAAAAAATTCTCCAGACCCTGCGTGTTCGACCGATTCCGGCGCGCGACTATATTCGTGATTACGGATACGCGGATCTGGAGGGCCACAACCGCGCCGTGCGTGACTTCACATATTACGTTTCAGATCGCGCTGAGGCCGATTATCCCAGCCAAAGTGTCGCGGCACTATTGAAAGTCAAACCCGAAGACGCACGGACACTTTATGGGCCCACACGATCAAACCCGCGAGAAAGCCGAATTTATGAAAGGCTTGGAGTGCCGGTGGTGCTCGTTCGCCGAGCGACACGTCCTGCACCGAAAATAAGCTGGGAGCATAAAGGAGTTGTTCACGAGTTTGATCTCAAGGATGGGTCCGTTCTGCTGAACGACGGATATCGCGAGGTCCTTGATCCGGCCGCGGTTCAGGTATTTTTGAAAAAAATCTATTACCAAATGCGAAACGATCCTGAACTTCGAAAGGCGATCGACGAGGCGAAAGTGCTCCGCAAAACCGATCACAGGTTCAGTCCGTACTAAGGTTAAGCATCCAGAGACACATCTCACACTCGCTGCCCCGCTCAACCTGACGGCGTCCAGGAACTCTAAGAATAGACAGCGAAATTGCCGCACTAGAAAATAGTTAAGCCGACTCACCATTGATTTCTTGAGCTATTTGGTCGGCGACTCTATCCTTCAATTAGGGGATTTTTTAGCTGCTAAAGCGGCCCGTCTTGGACGACCGCTGGTTCGGGGGATCACATGAAAACAATTCGTGGAAATTGGATTCGGCCCATTTCGGGGACCTTTGGAATTATTATTGCCGTCACACTGGCCTTGCCGGGCTGTGGCAGAACATTCAAGGAAAAGCACGCCTCCTCGCCCAGTTTGAGCCGCGAAGCACAAATGGCCGTGGCCGCGGATGGCTCTTATAAATTGTCGCAGGCTGGCTGGAAACTCGTCTTCGTGGACAGCGTCGAGACGATCGATCAGAAAGATGGGGCGAAGGGTGGCGCAAGCGCTTTCGACGGCAACTCAGCGACCTATTGGCATACCGACTATAGCAGCGCAAGCCCGCTTCCCCCGCATGAAATCCAAATAGACCTGGGCTCAAGCTGCAGCTTGAGCGGCTTCACCTATTTACCGAAAGGCGCGGTGGACGGAGTCCAGAACGGCTCAATCGCGCAGTATGAGTTTTATGTCAGCGACAGCACCACGAATTGGGGCGCCGCTGCCGCGAGTGGAACTTTCGATTCCACGTTGGTCGAGAAGTCCGTGTTCTTCACGGCGAAGAGCGGTCGGTATATCCGACTTAGGGCGCTTCGTGAAATCAACGGAAACCCCTGGACGAGCATCGCCGAATTGAACGTGGTCGGAACGGGCTGCCCCGCCGCCCCAGCACCCAGTCCGACTGTGGCGCCGATCGCCCCTCCGCTGACTTTTTTCGTCGCAACGACAGGTTCCAACTCCAATGACGGATCAGTCTCCCGCCCGTGGGCCTCCTTGTCTTACGCTTGCAGCCGCGTGAGTTCTCACGGAGCGACCATCGTCATCCGGGCCGGCACCTATACGGATAACGGCCAGTGCGTCCTAGCCCCCGGGGTGAACATCAAGGGTGAAGGAAGAAGTGTCGTTACCATCACGAGCGCGTTCGCGGGCGCTTACGTTTCCGCGCTCTCCTATCCGATTATCGACGGCAGCCAGACTGTTTCCGGCTTCACGCTTGACGGAAACGGGAAAAGATTGAGGGTAGGGGTTTCGGTGAATGGCCGGAACTACTTCAAAGTGGAGGAGATGAATTTTCGTTCCATCGCGAATGAAGGAGTGAAAATGCAAGGGCTCGAGTGGTGGACGAACGCGGATAGCGACTGGCCGGCCGTTCCGCCACCTGCCTACGCAAAAGGCTACGTGATCCGAAATTCAACGTTCACGGGCTGCTCTCCGGTCCCGGGAATCGGCGCCGCGATCTGGATCCAGTCGGTCGAGGACATGCTGATCGAAAATATCGTGATCGATGAAAGGAGAGCCTCGGGCGGGCTCGGCCAAGGCATCAAGTCATATCCAGGCTGGACGAAACGCCTGACGATCCGCAACGCCGATATCACAGTGGCCCCGGACACCGTCGAGCCGATCCCGATCGAACTCTGGAACCTTGAAACCGATTGCGAGATCTCAAATAGCCGCTTTGTCGGCGGCTATCTCTCGATCGTTTCAGGCCGAAAAAACGGCGGGTCGCTTTCTCTGAAATTTCACCACAACTTCGTCGATTTCGGCGCGGCCGGAACCTGGGGTGAAGGACACGAGCTCTCGGCGAGCTACGCGGATTATTACAACAATCACTTCGTCGGTTATCCCGTGAGCGTCTGGAACGCGGGTCACATGTATAACTACGAAGGCGTATTCGATGTGACAATCCGGAACAACGTGATCGAAAAGATGCCCAGGCGGGGCATTCTTGTTCTCCCGGGCGTTCCGCTCTATACTCCGGTCGACAATATCAAGATCTACAATAACGTGATCAGTGATATCTCCCAGCCGCAAGCGGGAATCATCGTTGCGGCGGGATCCTCGTTGACGAATCTCAAGATCATGAACAACGTGATCCAAAACATGAACGGCGGCCCTGCCGTGAGATTCGAGGGAGGCTCGCCCGGAAACGTGAAGAGCCCGATCGTAAGGTATAATAACTTCTTCAACGCCGGCGGGATCTCGGATGGCGGAGTCTCAAGCCCTGTCTTCGGGAATAATCTGAGCATTGACCCGAAATTCCGGAAAGCGGGTGATTGGGAACAGTACTACACCCTCTCTGCCGATAGTCCCTTGATCGATGCAGGGATCAACGTGGGACTGCCCTATACCGGAGCGGCTCCGGATATCGGCGCATTCGAAGGTCAGCCCGACACCCAGTCACCCAGCACGCCTTCAAATTTGGCGGGAACCGCGGTTTCCGAAACACAGATCAATCTCTCCTGGACGGCCTCGACGGATAACATTGGAGTTGCTTCTTACAGTGTTTTTCGTAACGGCGTGAAGGTCGGATCATCGATCAGCACGAATTACAGCGACACGGGCTTGGCGGCAGGCACACGCTACTCATACGAGGTCTCCGCGTCGGATAGCTCGGGAAATATGTCCCCGAGATCCGCGGCAATTTCCGTCCAGACGCGGGCTCCCGATACCCAGGCGCCAAGTGTTCCGGCCGGTCTGATCGGCTCCGGGATTTCGGGCAGCAAGATCGGCCTGTCCTGGAATCCATCGACTGACAACGTCGGAGTCGCGGGCTACACCATTTATCGGGACGGCTCGAAAGTCGGAACGGCTCTTTCAACGAGCTACACCGATTCGGGATTGACCGCCGCAACCGCATACAGCTACCGTGTCGCGGCTTTCGATACGGCGGGAAATGCTTCAGCCCAGTGTGCGGCGGTGTCGGTCAAAACAACGCAACCGACC
>Ga0208245_1000178_pt1 | contig 63177 bp, 62 predicted proteins | sample RifOxyC1_FD_184035 | JGI IMG/M metagenome (GOLD analysis project Ga0208245, IMG submission 184035) | Soil microbial communities from Rifle, Colorado - Rifle Oxygen_injection C1 (SPAdes) | ecosystem: Environmental > Terrestrial > Deep subsurface > Rock core/Sediment | place: Rifle, Colorado... | reverse complement strand
CTCAGCTTTTGCCCTTAATGTATCCATCAAACTCTTTTTATTGAATTTCATGAATAGATTATTATCAGCCTTGAGAACTAATTTTCGGATACTACATATCTTTTGTATTCATCAGCTTTAAAAACTAGGTTTAGTTTATATATTCATAAAAAAAGAAAGATGAAAAATAGATCTATATTAAGGGAAGATTGCTTGGAGGAAACCGTAGGTGTCCTGTGACTATGAAACACAATTTAAAAATAACCTTGATATTAATAGGAATGTTTCTAATAACTCAGTTAATTGGATTATTTGTAGTTGGAGTATATTCTAATCATGATATTCCCTATAATATGCAGCCACCTAAAGAAATACAGCCTCAAAAATTCTGTTCTTTTAATAATTCCTATTCAGAATATTTTGAATGCATTTTCAATACTCTTCCAGGAAGCATAATCTTTTCCTTTATTATTGCAATAGGTATTTTTATTATACTAACAAGATTAAATGCAGAAGCATTCATTAGAGTCTGGTTCTTTCTAGTAACAATTATTGCAATTGCCTTAGCATTGAATGCATTTTTACTTAAAGCAAACATAATCTACTCATCAATAATCTCCCTGATTATTGCATTAGTGCTTGCCTATTTTAAGATTTACAAAAGAAATTTAACAATCCACAATTTAACAGAATTAATAATCTATCCTGGAATAGCAATTATTTTAATACCTTTGTTAGGAGTTCTAGGAATAATAGTGCTTTTACTTTTAATCTCACTTTATGATATCTGGGCTGTTTGGCAATCTCAATTTATGCAAAAAATGGCAAAATATCAAATAAATAATATAAAAATATTTACAGGATTCTTTATTCCATATGCAGACAAAGAACAAAAACAAAAAATAAACCTAATAAAACAAAAATACAAGAACAAATCAGAATCTTTTATTGAACAACAGTTTAAAAAAGCAAAAATAAAAGTTCATTTAGCTATCCTGGGCGGAGGAGATATAGTGTTTCCAATAATAACAGCAGGAGTTTTCTATAGGTTTTATAGTTCAATAATTCCTGCATTAATCATAGTATTATTTGCAACCCTAGGCCTATTATACCTATTTGTATTTGCAAAAAAAGGAAAATTCTATCCTGCAATGCCATTTTTAACAATTGCAATGTATTTAGGAATGATTATTTCTTGGATATTGATGGCAATTAAAGTAATTTAAGAGAATTATTGTCCTATTTATAATTGGTAATATTAAATGAATCTCTCATGTCCATAAATTGAAAACTTATTTTATTTATTTAATAGTCAATTATAAGTTTTCAATTTTGGATCATCCAAAAATCTCTCTAAAAAGATTTTTTGATGTTTGATTCTGAAATTTGTTAAGTTTTTGCATAACTAATCAGTATATTAATTATTAATGTCAGAAATTAAACCACATCTTTTAAGATGTGGATGTTTACTTGTTTTAATTTCTGAGCCATTAAAATTTTTATGAAATTTTGTGGCGCCAAAAACTTCTGAGTGTTTTTGAGCGCATCCTAAAAACAAGTGCCTGTTACAAACCACACATGTCAGAAATCTTTTATGGATTTCTGAGCACTATTGAGAATTAAAAATTCTCAAAGCTTTAGTGTGTGGTAGCACATTGTTTTTTTGATAATAAAGAAAGAGAAAAATATAATTAACTAAGGATAAGATACAATAACTAAACCAATATCAAAGAAAGTGAATTAAGGAACTTCTAAACTAATTGATTTAATACTAAAAACTAATTCCTACCAAATAACTCCAATAGTTATATATTTTATATCCTCAAATCTAACTTTTCCATCATCCAAATCATTATTATCACCTTTAGTTATAAAGTAAACACCATTATCATCAATCCCCTTTTCAATAACCCTATGAACAATTAAAAGATTATTTTCTTCAAAAGTTATTATTTGTCCAACATGTATGTCATTTTCAGACTTTGGAACTATTCTAATGCCATTTGAGCCTTCATTTAAAACAGGAATCATGCTTCCAGTAGCAGCATATCTACCAATACTTGCATTTTCAATCCTTATTATAACTCTATCGCTATAAATTTCAATCTGATTCTCATCTAAAAGATCATATGGCACTGTTTTATTATCTAAAGAACCAATCCCAAACTTATTTAGAATAGGATTTTCAAGTTCAGAATAAACATAAAGGTTAAAAAACATGCCAGCTAAACAACCTATGAAAAATATCATGCTAAATTTCAAAAACTTTAAAAAATCCATAATTCTGACTAATACTATTTGCTTATAAATCTTCGGATATTGTTTTAATTGCGCAGTGACAACATGCAAAAGATTTATAAAGCCTTTTTTTCATAGATTTTAAGTAGCAACATGATAATCAAACCGGAATTAGTCAACCAGATTAAGGAGTATTTTGGACTTAATATTTATGAAACTAAAGTATGGTTAGCCTTGCTTGGAAAAGGAATTGCTAGTGCAGGTGAAATAGCTGAAATTTCTAGAGTCCCAAGATCAAGAACCTATGATGTTTTAGAAAGCTTAGAAAAACAAGGTTTTGCAGTTATGAAGCTTGGAAAACCAGTAAAATACATAGCTGTTAAGCCAAAAGTAATAATTGAAAAACTAAAAACAAATGCAGAAAGAGATTCTCAAGAAAAAATAAAATCTTTATTAAAATTAAGAGAAACAGCAGAATATTCTGAACTTGAAGAACTCTACAATGTTGGAATAAAACCAGTAAGGCATGAAGATATTTCAGGTGCTGTTAAAGGAAGACTTACAATTTATAACCATATAAAAGAACTTTTAGAAAATGCAAAAAAAGAAGTTATAATCTGCACTACTGAAGCAGAAATGCAATCAAAATCAAGATTTTTTTCATCACTTTTTGACAGATTAAAAAAAGGAAATATATCTGTTAAAGTTGCTCTATCAGGTGATGAAAAAGAAATAAGAAAATTAAGCAATAAATTCAAGATAAAAATAGCTCAGATAAATATTGATGCTAAATTTTTCATAGCAGACAATGATCAAGTTCTATTTTTAATTTCAAAAGGAACAGCTCCTGATGAAGAAATAGCTGTTTGGCTTAACGCACCTTTTTTCAGCCAAGCAATGACATTCTTATTTAATCAAGCTGTGAAATAAATATATTTTTATAATTAATAAAATAATATTTTGTAAACAAAATGACAAATTATCTACAAACAAATGAACTAGGATATGTTGTTGGAGTAACAACTGAACCAGTATTATCTGGCTTATTTGGAGGTAGTCCCAAGGATTTTAGAAAACTTTCAGATACAGAAGCAGAAAATATTAGAACATTATTGACAGCTCATCGTGCTAGGGGAGAAGGTTTGCATATTGATGAACTTGTAGAATTTAAAAAATAAAAAATGGTAAATCTATTAAAAACAATCAAAATAATAGCAAATTCTTGGAAATATCTTCCAGGTGCTAGTGTAATAAATTACGCATTCACAAATCCTGAAACTTTTTCAAAAACTAAATTCACAGCTCATATAATCTATGCATTAGCAGCCATAGTTAGTATAGATTGGAATGTTAGAGGCTATCCTATGACACATTCTTTAAATCCTATAGCAAATTATGCTGCAATAAGGCAGAGAGATCAACAAACCTTGGATTTATATGATAAAATGTTTGGAAAAAATGGAATTGCAGACACTAATAAAGATGGTAATATAGATTTTATTGAAAGAGCAGAGGCATTTAGAAGAATGGGGCTTGAAAATAAAGTTGAATTTCCAGAATCATCATTGGATGATTTAAAAAGAGTAGCAAGAAGTTATGAAGCTAAATAATCTTTAATTCACTAACACCCATTTCTTCAATTATCTTAATGTTCTTTTTTAAGAATATTTTAAAAAAATCTTCAAATTTCATTTTATGCTTTATTTTTGCATAACATACTTGATTTTTAATAAATGCATCAGGATGTTTTTTCCTGAATCTTTCAAGATGTTCAACCATTGTTATTGCAGGTCCCTTTACAATTTCTTCATTCTTTTTTTCAACAACTAAATAACCAACAGCAATATTTTCATTTTCATCATAGTCAAATCCAGATTTTTTTATTTTAAACTCTCTTTTGATTTCATTTATAAAAAAATTAAAGAATTTCTTGGATTTAGTTCCTGCAATATCTCCAACTTGCTTATTAGTTCTTATTTTAATCTTTTTAACATCTTTAATATTTTTGAATTCATTTTCAACATTCTTCTTCCTGAAAAACTCTTCACTAGGATTTTTTAAAAATTCTCTGCAGGATTTTTTGAATTTCTCAAAAGTTTCACTGCTTAGACTTGAAAGAGCATTTCTTCCACTAAATGTAGGATCCACAAGAACTATTGGACTTAGTAGTTTAGATTCATTTAATTCAATCAACACTTCTTTTTTATTTTTATACGATTTTTCCATATCAATTACTGTTTTTTCATTATTATCCTTTGCCACAGCCTTAACAAAATTAAGAAATGTTTTATAATTAATAATCAAAAGTTCAAGAGCATATCCTGAAAATCCTCTTATATAGCTCTCAGCACCATAACAATCATTAGCATGACAAAATGCCTTTGCAATCATTATCTCATCACCAATTTTCTTATTCTTTTTAACTTTTTTCAAAACATAGTTAACATGAAAATAACTCAAATCAGTTATGTTCTTTGCTTCAGAAGGTTTATTTATTTTTATAACAGGTATTACCTCCAAAGTTATGTTCCCAATATGCTTCTGATAATAATCTCTTGAACCATGGATTTTTTTAAATTCCTTTCCAAGAACATCTCCAAGCATTTCAGATATTTTATCATCATATTTACTATCAAATCTTACAAAAACATCAACATCATACTTATCTTTATCAGTTTTTATCAAAGTATTTTTTGCCAAACTTCCTCCAATAAAAACTTCTGCTTTTATTTTTTTAGAATTTAATTTATTCTTAATTTCCTTAAGAAAATCATTAGAAATATCTTTTATTCTATCCAATTGTCCTTTATCTATTTTAACTTTTTTCAGTTCTTCACTAATAACTTTAGCCATACTCATAAAATATATAATAGAAAATATTATTTAAACCCTCTTATAGTATATAATATTAGAAAATTATCCTGAAAATGTTTATGTAAGTTGTGTTATACTTGATAGAAATGCTTATCATAATAGATGTATTTTACAATATTAATATTTTTACATTAGCTAATAATACTCACAGATAAAATCACCACCCATCCAACTCATTTTCAACTTTTTTAACCCATTCATTAATAATCCCCATCATCATTTCCCTTATTATATGTTTGTCATTTATTTTATAAAAATAAATATATCCACCACCAAAAAGATTATTCTGGCTTCTGATGACTAATTTTTTTTCATTTAAATTTTTTAAAGACCTCTGTGCAGTAGAAAGATCAAGATTTAATTTACTGGCAATCTCATTGCTCATAAAAGTTTTTTTATTTGCTTCAACTGGGTGTAATACTTCCAAGTTGGGTTTAGGTAATCGTCCCAGTTGAAGGCTATAAAAATCCCCTGACTTTCTAGTTTGGTTGGGATTTTTATTTTTAATAAGAAAATCCATTATTCTCAAATCAGATTTTGTTAATCCAAAACCACATTTAATAACTTCTCTTAATTCAAATCTTTTGCAAGCAAAATCAATCATGTTCAGGAGATGTAAAACAATTCAGGACTCCTCTCCTGAACAGACTAAAAATTTTAGAATAAATTTTTTTCATTTTTTAACATTAACTTCTTTAGAAATTTCTTCCTTTAGTTCCCAATATAAGTTGTAAACTGCAATTGCTCCATCTGCAGCAGAAGTAATCACCTGCTTAACATTATTATTTGTTACATCACCAATAGCATAAAATCCATGAATATTTGTTTTCTTATCCTTATCAACAATTACATATCCTTTTTTATCAAGATTTACATTTAAATCTTTTATTGAAGAATTGTCAGGACTAGCTCCAATTTCAATAAAAATTCCATTACAATTTATTATTTTTCCTGATTTTAATTTTATTCCTTGAACTTTTGTATCTCCAATTATTTCTATAATCTCTTCATTAAACTTTATTTCAATTTTTTTATTCGCATGTATCATCTCAATCCAACTAGGGTCTCCTTTTGCAAACTCTTTTCCTCTATAAACTACCATAACTTTTTTAGCAAATTCAGAAAGCAATAATGCAGAACTCATTGCAGCATCTCCACCACCAATTACAATAACATCCTTATTTTTAAAAAAAACCCCATCACAGGTAGTGCAATAACTAACACCTCTTCCTTGAAATTTGCCTTCACCAGGAATATTTAATCTTTCTCTTTTAGTTCCTGCAGCATAGATTACTTTACTAGCACTATAATCTTTTTTTTCAGTTTTAACTAAAAATTCTTTTTTATCTTGAACAATCTTATTAACTTCTTCATAGATTATCTCAACACCAAGAATTTTAGCATGTTCTGTAAACTTTTGCATTAATTCATAACCACTTATACTATCATAGGAAGGATAATTACAAATTTTAGGTGATGTTGAAGCAACTCCGCCCATATTCTTTGAAAAAACAAGAGTCTTTAATTTATATCTAGCTGCATAAATAGCAGCAGTAAGTCCTGCAGGCCCTCCACCAATTATTATTAAATCATATTTCATATTACATACCCTCCAAAATATTATCTATATTTGCCTTTAATGCATTCTCATTCATAAATCCAACCAATCTATCTACTTCCTTGTTATTTTTTAATATAATCAAACAGGGAATACCCTGTACTTCAAATTTACTAGCAAGTTCAGGAGTTTCATCACTATTAATCTTAACAAATTTCAATTTTCCAGTATATTGTGAACTCAATTTTTCAAATATAGGACTCATCATTTGACAAGGTCCGCACCAGGGAGCATAAAAATCAATTATAACTGGTATTTTCGATTGCCCAATTTCTTTCTTAAAATTTTCTTCATTAATCTGTATCATTTTAACTCCAATACTGTTACATAACAGCAGTACTATTTAAACCTTTTTAACTGCTGTAGAAAAAAGAACTAATTTGACAGTACTTACAGATAAATTGATTACGTCTGAAATTGAAAACCTCATCTTTTAAGATGAGGTAGTTAACTTGCTTTCAATTTCGGAGCATCCAAAAAACAAGTGCCTGTCACAAACCTCCACTTTTAAGTGGAGGTGGCACATTGTTTTTCTGATTATAGATCAGTAATAAATCGAGATGAAGAGAAGAATCACTTAATCTATGCTTGCTTCACTTAGCACCTATAAAATTACTAACAAATATAAAATAAACATTAACAAAGTTAGGTTTATTTTTGTGTATAGTTTTATTTAAGAGTTTCTTCATCCAAATTTTCTTCTAGACTATTTTCATCTTTTGAAGCTAAATCAGGATCTCTAATTTTTTTATTAATCTCACTCCTTCCAACTTTAATAGTATCATTTAAATCAATAACATACTTACCTTCTCCAAGTTTATAGATTATAGGTCTTGTTTTTGAAAACAAATTAATAATATCAATTTCATATTTACCTTGTCCAAGAACTCTTATAGACTCTATATCAAGTATAACAGGTTTATCAGGCTCATCAATCATTCCAGTTATTTCCCTTATATCTTTTTCAATTTTTTCCTTATCAGCCTGGCTTATATCTAATAAAGTTGCTGGAACCTCTTGCCTTAATTGTTCTACTTTTTCCTGCCTTATATAATAAAAGAATTTACTTTTACATTTACATCCTATAAGAAGCTCAGGAGCAGCATCAGGATAAACTTCTCCACAGTGCACGCATTGATGGGGTGACATTTTAGAATTGGTAACTCTATTTACATATTTCAAAAGAAATTCAAGTATATATAAATGTTGGTTACTACCTGAGGATAATCTTAGAAATAATTAAACTAAGTATATTGTCCATCTTCAAGCATCTTGCATTTTTCTCCTTTACATGAATGCAATCTAGAAGTAATGTTTTTATACTGCGCTAATTGCTCTGGAGATAGATTAAATGCAGCGTTGTTAAGTTGATAAGGATCTTTTTTATTATCATAGAATTCATCAAATGGTATTATTTCAGTAGAATTTAGATCAGGATTCTGGTTTGGCCAATGTATATAAGTTTTATCATCTGTACCATTTAAAATACGTAAAGTTTGAAATTCTGGAATTACAAAAACTCCATCAGATTTAGGAACCTCATTATAACCTTCAGCTAAGAATTGTTTTCTATTCCAAGTAGCTGTGAGATTATTTAATAATGGAACAAGAGATCTTCCATCAAGTGTTCTATTAGCCTGGACAGAGGCTAATTCAACAATAGTTGCAGTTAAATCTATATTCATTACAGGAGCACTTGTTTTTCCCTTTATGACTCCTGGCCCGCTTATAAATAATGGAACTCTAAGACCTTCTTCATATGGAATTTTTTTAGCTGTAAGCCTATGTTCACCAAAGTAATATCCATTATCAGAGGTGAATATTATGACTGTATTTTCATACTCATTATTTTTCTTTAGAGTATAAACAACTTTTCCTAATAAGTCATCCACAGCCATAATAGAAGCAAGCCCGTATCTATACATCTCATCAGCACTTTTTGCATGATCTGAAGTTAATGGTAATAATTGTTGAAATATAGGGGGTTTGTCAGATATATCTGATTCATTAAAAGAAGGTTTTTTTATTAAATGAGGTAGCTCTCCATTGAATATATTTCCATCAATATATTTTTTATGTCTTGGTGCAGGAGTGATTCTAGCTAAAAAAGCTAATCTATAATCATTAAAAAGAACGCTTGAATTTTCAAATGAAGAGAGAAACTCTTTTAATTCAGCAGGATGGGTCAAGAAATATTTTGCAAATTCTGCTATAGTCTCAAAATTCATAGTAACATGGCTTGCTATAGGTGTAATCTGGATAAAAAAAGGGTTTTTAATCTTTGAATATTTATTAATAGAGTTTACAGAAATATTTGCAAGTATGTCTGTCTGATAGTCTTCAGGATTATTTCCATATTTTATAACAGCACCATTATGATTAATAGTGTAATTATAAACTTGATATGTAGAAGGATCAATCAACCCATTCCAATCACTCCATCCAGGAGGAACATATGAAGCAGGAACATCCAGTCCATAACCATTTAAATATTTTCCAATATGAACTGTTTCATAGCCCTGATCTTTTAACCAAACAGGCAATACATTATACTCTTCTTTAGTTTGATTATCTTCAGTAAGCCATAAAGCCAAACCACTATAAAGCCTTTCTGTACCATTTATATTTTTTATAAATGAATTTCCATAAACCCCATTATTATGACAATACTGTCCTGATAAAAAAGCAGCTCGTGATGGGCAGCAAAGTGAATAAACAACAAATGAATTTTCAAATTCCAACCCTCTATTCAATTCCCTTTTAATATTTGGGAACTTGTTGCTTTTGACCAGCTCTTTCCAAGAATAATAATCAAAATCATCAACCATTAATACAACTATATTAGGTCTTGTATCAGGGTCGTCAATGACTCTTGCATTTATGTTTGTCAAGTTTATTATGTTACTCTGATAAATATAATTTATCAAAAAAATTGCAATCAATATAACAAGAAATAATCCAATTAGGTAAATTTTTACACTCTTTTTCATATATTAAATAAAATCCAATTATATATAAACTAATCGTTTATATGGCTCTGTCCGGAATTAAATCTCATAACTTTAGATGTTCTAAAAAATCACTTAATTTTTCTTTATCCCCCTTATTAATTAGGGGGGAGTAAATAAAAATAAGACAATAATAGATTAACTTTTATTAAAAATAAATGACTCCGGACAGAGCCGTTTATATAGTTAAATATCCTATCAAACCCCATAATCAATTCCAGACAACATAGGAATTACTTTTGTTCCATCACTCCAATTTCCCATATCTTTTGCAATATCACTACTTTCATTTATATATTCATAATCTTTTCCATAAAAAGCATAGTTTAATGCAGCGACAGTTGGTTTCCAATATCCATAATAATCCATTCCATAAAGAGGAAAAACTCTTGGAAGAACCTGAACAGAATTATGATTTGAGACTAAATCTATTGTTCCATAAATATCTGTCCTTGTAAACAAGAAGAACTTGTTTTTTCTCGAAATTTCAGTCTTATTTAATCTTCCATAAATGTATAAATTTTCCCATTCTTCTCTAGTAATATTAGGGGGCCCAACAGCCATTTCATTATCAATGATATAAACAAGAGTAATATTTGGATTTAAAGAAGAATAGTTTTCAGGAAGATTAAAAACACAGTAAACATTACCAGTAATATTATTTTCAGCACATAATTTTTTAGATCTTTCTTCACTTACTCCTTCGTGAAATATCAATGCTTTTGGTTCTGGAAGTCCTTTTTTAACAGCATCAACTCCAACTATGATTGTCATTAATCCCCCTAATGAATGTCCAGATATTGCAAATTTGTTTTCATCAGGCCAGACATGTCCTGGTTCAGTTTTCAGCTTTTTCAATGCGTCTTTTGTCTCATAAATAATATTATCTTCCCAATCCTTTGCACTTGCATTGTAATACCCATAGGATGGAAAAATTACAATATATCCTTTCCTAACAAAATGATTTATCATATTTATATAGAATGGTTTATTCAAGTCAGCCTGTAATATCATTCCATCAGCCCCAGGTACTTGATGGATATAAAGCAGGACAGGAGCTGATTTTGGTGTTGGATTTTTTGGTTCAAAAATATAATAAATAGCATTATTATAACGATAACCAGTTTGTTTCATTCCCCCATACAAATAATTTGATCCCCCAGGTCCTGTTTTTGGTTGAAGAGGGCCTATTATATTTCCCCAACTAAATATTAAATATCCATTAAGTTTGTTATTATTAATAAGAAAGTAAAAGCCAACAGATAAAATAATAATTCCCAGAATAAATATTGTTAATAAATAAATTTTAACACACTTTTTCATCTCATCATAACCTCTAACTTCTTTGGATCTTTCTTCATCTCTTTGACAACACTTGCAGGTCCAATAACAGTTAAACAATCTTGCTGTCCAATTAATGCCTTTGCAATTCCAAACTTAACCTTATCAAGAGCATTTTTATCTTTGTTATCCTGAGAAATAACAGCTAATTCAACTCCTTTGAATCCCTTTATATTTCCAATCATAATCATAGTATCTTCAATAAGTCTTGATTCTTCCTCAGGTTTCAATCTTCCTTGCAGGATAACAACCTTATTATCAAGAATTATTTTCAAAAGTTTTTTTATTCTCTCAACAGTATCTAACTTTACAATTTCAGAATATGGCATGAAATGCAATGTAAGTCCTTTTAATTTTGTATCTTTTTTCATTATTTTTTTTCTCCTTTTTTATCAATCAATGCACCAATTATTATTCCAATAATCATTCCGACAATTATGAATATTAATAATCTAATATAATCAGTATAAATGCATGAAAAACAAGACATCTCTAGAATCTTTTGAGATTTCATCATTTCACCAATAATAGCTGGAATTAAATAAACTATAGATATATCAGCAAATATTCCAACAATTAGCCCAATTATGCCTCCTTTAGTCCACGCTTTCATTATTTTCACTTCTTTTTATTATATATTATTTAATTGTATATATTTAAATGTTTATTTTATATTTTATCAATCTTATATTCACCTATTTTCTAAATATTCTCTTTGTCTTGCTGATATTTACTTTTTAATTATTAATAATACTTTAATTTTATGAACTAAACTTTTTTAGACAACCTGAAAACAGATTCATAAAATTCTTCCATACCCCTTCCTGTTTTTGCAGATATTCCAACTGTTTCATATTCAGGAAATGCAGATTGTATTTTCTTAAAATCTGCTCTTACAAGATCAATTTTATTTGCAGCAATCAGTACAGGAATCTCCCTTGAAATTAAGTTTCCAATAATAGTTATATTAACCTGTGAATAGGGATTTTCACAAGCATCTAGAACAATAATAACAGCATCAACATCATCCAACCATTTTATAGACTCTATTATTCCCTGGGTAGCTTCCTTTGCTCTTTGCTGAGCTTCTTTTTTCTTTAATTTAAATTTTAAGAAATCTTCATAATCAATTTTAGTAGCAATTCCAGGAGTATCCACAAGCTTGAATTTTAATATTTTTTCCTTGTATTTTATTTCAACTTCTTCCTTGAATTGAACATGTCTTGTTTCATGGGGAACATTACTAACTTTCCCAATTTCTTCACCTGTCCAGTCTTTACAAATTCTATTTGCAAGACTTGTTTTTCCTGCATTTGGAGGCCCATAAAATCCCAGGCTAATTTCCTTTCTTCTCCTAAATACAAGATTAAACAATCTTTTTGAAAAGTTTTTTAATATGCGTATTGCCATCTTTTTTATTACCTATTTGTTAATAAAAGATAATTTTTATATTTTATAAACCTAATTATACTGGATAACAATCTATTTAATAAAGGGGTTTTTTCCAGAATCTGCATTTCTCTTATTTAGTTCATTCTTAACCTGTTTGTTTTCAAGCCATTTGAATATTGGAATTTCCCACATTCCAATTCTTTCTCCTTTGAACTTCTTCCAAGCATATTCCAATTGTTCTCCTTTCCATCCCTGTTCCTTTAACTTGCTCATTATTCCAGATTTAACATTACCTTGATTAGAAGAATTATACATGAAATTTACAAGATTAAACAATTGGGTTTTATTTGCAAATAAGTAGGATTCATAATATCTTTTATATAATTCTTGCATAATCACATATACAATCACAGCAATAACAAGCAAAATAATCAATAACACTATTGCAGTTCCCCAAGGCTTGCAATCCCCAGGACAATCTTTATATGTTTCTCCAGAATCACATTTTCTATTATTATTGCAATTTCCAGTAGATATGCTACTGATTCCAACATTATCTAAATTAGGGACAACATACACAGGAAGATTCATAAAATCTACTTTTTGAGGATATAAAAATTGAATAAAAATATTTTGAGTTTGTTTTAATTCAGTTAATTCCATATACACAGCTTGATTATCCATTGTGTTTTTCGTGACTATTTCAGAATCTGGAAGCTTAATTGATTCAGCATCTCCATCTAAAACAACATATACAGTTTCTATATCACTTTTAGGATTTAGATTTAAGGAAGTATCTGTAAATAAAAATGCTGTTTCTCCACTATAATAACGTACAGAATAGGATTTTGAAGAGTAGGTAATATCTAAATTTTGGCTTAACCAAGTGTTTATTTGATTTGAAATATCTTCAGATTCACTTGCATTGCCAGCCCCAATTTCTTCTAACTTCACAAAATCAATTCTACCTGGATTTTGAAAAAATTTAGAACCAGTTATAGACTGAGTTACTTCCAATGATGAAGGAATTTTTAATGCAAGGAGTTCTTGCATTAAAGTAAGTTTTTTAGATGCCTCTGTATTTAATGTTTCATTGAATGTTTTTTCCATTGCATTTAAATCAGTATTTAAAGTAGTTAAATCAATTATTTTTTTATCCCCATTAACTTCTTTTCTAAAAAGAGCACTTACACCTTGGCTTTGAAGCTGAGAGTTAAATGCATTCATACTTGTTCTGTAATTTGTAATTGTTTTGCCAAATCCCTGATCAGGAGTATATATATTGATTACAATTGTTTTAGTAGAGCTTCCCTTATTAGTATTTATTTTCAAGGTTAAGGATTCTGTTCCAGTGCTTGAAAATTTACGAGTAACTTGATTTGTAGTAGTTACTATTGGAGTTGAATTGCCAAATTTCCATTCATACTGCTGTATTGCAGTAGCATTTGCACTGCTTGGCATAACTGCAAAAAAAGTATTATCTAAAAGAGCAACAGCATCATGTGGAAGTATTTCCAAAACCTCAGGAGCATCTCCAACACTTATATTTGATTTAAATATTTCTACATTCCCATTCTTTAATGAAAACATATAATCTCCTGTATTTCTAGGAGCTTTTATATTTGCAATTACTAAATCTAATTTCTGAAATAAACTGCTGCTCATAAGAGGTGGCTTAGAAACCAAATCACCAATAGTGGTTTCATTTTTCGGAATTCCACTTTCATAATAACCAAAATTAACACCATCTACAGTAATGCTCTGGCTTATTCCAGAATAAATTTTTATTGGAATAACACATCCATCAGAGCAATTGTAATTATATCTTCTGTCTATGTAATCTGTGATAACTGATTTAATGCTATCTCCTGTTGAGGAATTATCCATTCTAAATTTTTGAGGAGACCTATATTTAATAGCATAGGCAAAGATTTCGAAATCCTTTGGATTAGTACTATATGGATTTGTATAGGTAATAGAACCACAAGGATTTATTGATTCATATTTGATTTTATAATTATCTGGAATTTCAGGTTTAATACAAACAATTGCTTTTTTATTAGTTGTTAAATCTTCATTCAAAGTTATATTGCAAGTTATAGCACCATTTAAAGGAATAATATTTTCACATGGATATTTTAATCCACCTTCAGGTTCTAAAGAAAGAATAAATCTGCCATTTGCACCACCTCCACTTATATTTGCACCAATTAAAAATGATCTATGTGCAGTAATATCTATTTGTTCACAATATTCAACATCAGTTTCTAAAGCAAGAGGGGGGTCAACCACATTGCTGGCAACAAAACACCCATAGGGAAACAAGGATTCAGCAGAACACAGTTCATTTGACAGATTTTCAGTTGAACCTGGAAATTCAAAACTTCCATCATTCATTATATCTATTTTCAATGGCCTAACACAACTATCTGGCCCATTAGAACTAACATTAAATTCAATAAATCTCACATTATCTATTGTAGAGTCAGGAACAGAACTAACTACTTTTATTCCAAGTAATTTAGATTCTCCAGGGTTTAACACAAATGTTTTATAATCTGCACTTCCAACAATACTAAGATTTTCTCCGCAATCTTGAGGAAAACAATTTACCCTGATTCCATTATATTTAACTAATTGGCCCAAGGTTACACTTGCTCCTGCACTTGTGCCAAAAAAACTTTGAAATACAGATTCATTTGATTCTCTATCAAAACTTATATTTATCCAGCCAGTTATGTTCTCCAAAGGCCTGTAATTAGTTTTAATTTCTCCAGATACATTACCTTTTGTAATACTTGAACTAATTAATGCCAAGCTATTTATTATTACAAATGTTAAAAATAATATTCTAAATATTTGATTTTTCATGTAGGGAAATGGAAATTTTTTATTTTAAATAATCGGGTCCATTTCCCGAGTATCGAGGAAATTATACAATTTCCTAGACCCTAAAATTCATTCAGGAATTTTTTGGTCCTAAAAACAAGTGCCTTTTATAAATCACACATTAAATTGGATAATGGCACATTGTTTTTTTGATTGTGAATCTTTTTTATACATGAAATATAATATATAAATAAAAATCAATGAAATAATAGTGATAATAAAATTTCTCTTATCAAAAAAATCCATTTTAATTATGCTAGAGCAATCTATTCTTTTCAGTTGTTCTGTTCCATCACATCCAAGAATAGCTTCTCCATTACTAGGAGTTAAAACTCCTTTCCACGAAGCAAGTATATATCCTTCATCTGCACAAGAATCATTCCAGCTAGTTAATTGCCAATCACAAGAACTAGATATTGTGAAATTTACATGAGTTGTTACATTTACACAAGTTTTGTTTTTTGCTTCATATGGATAACATTTATTACTTGCATTAGTAGCACTACCATTCCATTTGCATGAACAAGCACTCTGATTATAACAAATATCATATCCTGTTTCAGTCCAGGTCCTAGGATCTATTCCACATATTCCTCCTGCACTAACAACAGTAAAATTTGCAGCACGTACATTACCACTAACAACACCATTAACAGTTCCTGTACATTCATCAGAACTTCCATTAAAGTCCTGACAAAAATATTTTCCATTCACAACACAAGTATAATTTGTACCACCCATGTTAGTACAAGTAGAACCCAATGGACAACACATTGTATTTCTTTGTCCATTTTCCTCTATACCATTTGCATCATAACATTTTCCATTAACTCCTGTTGTATTTCTTTGTGTATGATTGCTAGCATTCATCCAATCATCCCAAAGAGTTCCACCATTTGTACAAATAACTCCACCATTTACATTTAAATTAAATCCAACTTCTCCTTCTAAATAAGCAGCCATAACCCAACTCATTAAGCTTAATAAGAAAATCATCCCAAATATAATGCTTTTACTAATCACCCTTTTCTTTTTCATGGTATTTAAAGAGAAAATAACTTTATAAATATTCTCCTTGTCATTAATTTATATTAAATTTAATTTTTAATCCAACTTCATGTTCTCCACCTTTTGGAAATAGAATTGTAAAAGGAGATGAATTTGTAGGATACCAGGATTCAGTTGTTCCATCAATAACCCATGTAAAATTAAATCTTGCATCTGAAGAATTAGCATATTTATAGCAATATATTTTAGAGGAAATATTAACTGAATCAGTAATATTATAACAACTTCTTCCAATTAGAAGAGCAGTTGCATTGCAAACACCAGAATTATAACTGCAATTTGCAACATGAGTACTTCTTGCATCAACCTGTATTGGATCTGCACTAAATGTTTTATTTTTATAATTAGGTTTATCTATAATAACAAATAAAACCAGTTCTTCTTTGTAAATGAAAATCCTATCTAAATCATATTCATGTTGATTTAATCTTGCACTCCTTGTTGTTTCAAGAGCAGTTGCATTTATGATTCTTGTTCCTGCAGCAGAAGAATTATAACTATGAGTATTATTGCAATTACTAGTTCCATTATTACAATTTATTCCAATAGTAGTATTCCCATCATCAAAATCCCAATAAACATCAATCAAATCATCTTCATCAGAAGAAACCTGTTCAAATGAAATATTATTTGTAAGTCCATCAGATTTTATTATAAAACTTGAATTTTCAATAGGTTTGATAATAGTTATCCTAGGCATTGCATTGCTTTCATTTGAAACATTCAATGTATTAGAAGAATAAACATCAGATGCTCCTTGAACAGTTGCATTAAAATAAAAATTACCTGTCTGGTTTGGTTTGTAATTTAAAAAACCTATTGAAGAAAATTGTCCAAAAACAAAATCTCCAAATAACCACCTCCATCCACAAGAAAATCCAGTACAAGTATCATTATAATAAATTTTATAACTAATATTTGAATTATTGACATTTTGTCTAAAAAGAACAAGTTTGACAAGGTCATTAACTTGAGAAAATGTAATATTATTTCCATTCATATCCTGAAATGTAGCATTTCCAGGAAAAGCAGGAGTATAACAATCATTAGTTGCATTGCATAATTGCCCAGGAAGACAATTAGTCAAACTACAATCAATTATTCCACTACAAGTCCCATTAGCCATAGCAGTTCCACATTTTCCAGGATAATCTGCACATGTTTTTGGGACACAAGGAGTATAACAAAAACCAGAAGTTGCATTGCATGTTTGTGAGCCACAATTATCTGCGCAATTAAGATATCCGCCACAACTATCACTTAAACTACTTCCACATTGTCCAGAATAATTTGCAGCACAAGTTTTAGGTGTACAACATGCACCACTATAACAAGTTCCAGGAGAGCAAGTTTGGGTTAATTGGCCTACACTAGAATCAGAACAAGAACTTGAAGCTTGTCCAGGATTATTACAAGTATAGGTTGTATAATTCTGAAAAACATTCCCACTTTGACAAAATAAACTTCCTGTAAATCCATCTGTTCCACATTGTGAACTTGAACTACATGCTATATAATCAGGATAAGACTCTAATATAAAATTATCAATAATTTGCGCCTCAGCATGCACATTACCTGTAACAGCAGAAATAAACATATTTTTTTCAGAATAATTAATATCTGAAAAAGTATATGTTAAAGTAGGTACATTATTGTTATTTAAATAAACAGTAACAGTACCATTATTAAAATATATTTTTGCATGGTGAAGAGATTCATTTTTTATTGTAAATACATTTACACATGGTAAAGAATAGGTTAAATGATTATAATTAAATTTCATAACACCAATATGACTAGCAGAACAATCCCAAGAGTTTAAGAAAATATCAAAATCAATTCCATATCCATTATTTCCAGTGCTGTTTGTAGAATTATACTTTGAATAAAACCAAAAAAATATTCCATCTGCATTAGAACTATCACAATCACCAATACAATCAAATTTAAAATCAAAATCAACAGACCAGTTCTTTGAAGTCAATGTATATCTAGGTGCCATTGAGCAAGCTAAATTATCACTGCCTCCAGCTAAATTTACAGATGAAGAGCTATAAACACACCTATCACCACTAGAAGTATGTTCATCATCTCCTCTTTTTATATTCCATTTTCCATTACTATTAGGATCTGTTAAAAAATAATCTTGAAAAACAACTGTAGCACTTATTTCACTAAATACATAAAAAATAATCAAAACTAATGCAATAAGTAAGATTACACTCTTTTTCATATCATTCCAAGATAAAATAACTTTATAAATATTCTTTTTCTTATAGATTAAATCTAACTCTTAATCCTATAAAATGTTCTCCACCTTCTGGAAATACTTTTATAAAAGGAGATGAATTTGTAGGATACCATGATTTTGTTTCACCATCAATAGACCAGGTAAAATTAAATCTAGCATCAGAAGATTCAGCATATCTATAGCAGAATATTTTCAAAGAACTATTAAATGCTGCATCACTTACATTATAACAACTTTTTCCAATCAAACCAGCAGTTCCATTACAAATACCCCAATTATAACTGCAATCTGCAACATGTGTGCTTACAGCTGAAATTGTTATAGGCTCTGGATTAAATGTCCTTGTTTTATAATTAGGTTGATCCATGATAATAAATAAATTAAACCCTTCTTTGTAAACAAATATTCTGCTTAAATCATATTGATATTGATTAGAACCATTAGTTCTTGTTGTTTCAATTGCAGTTGCATTTACTATTCTTGTTCCTGCAGCAGAAGAATTATATCTATGAGTAGTATTGCAATCATTATTAGAATATCTATTGGTTCCATTATTGCAATTCATTCCATGATAAATATAACCATCATCAAAATCCCAATAAACATCAATCAAGTCATCTTCATCAGATGAAGTTTGTTCAAATGAAATAGAATCTGTAAGATTATTATTAGACCGAATTGTAAAGTTTGAACCTTCAACAGGTTTCATAATTGTTATTCTTGGCACTGCATTACTCTGACTTCCAACAGTCAATATATCTGAAGAATAAACATCAGGATATCCTTGAACAGTTGCATTAAAATAAAACTCCCCTGTTTCTGTAAATTTATAATTTGAAAAACCAATTGAATAAAACTGTGCAACTTTAGAGTCTCCAAATAACCATTGCCAAACACAATCTGTAACCCCTTCACAACTCTTCTTAAAAATACTATAATTCACAACTGAATTATTGACATCTTCCCTAAACAAAACAAGTCTCAAGGTATCATTGACATGAGAAGATGTTAGATTATTCTCATTCATATCTTGAAATGCAGCACTTCCCCTGATAAATGGAACAGATTTGCAGCATATTCTTATTGAATAATTAGAGCTTGTTTCATTTGACATACGAGCATTTGTCAATGCACTTAAACTAAGAATACTTCTTTCATTTGCATTGCAGCTCTGATTATTAGTGATATTAACACTTCTGCAAACCAAATCACCAAAACATATTGGTATTGGATAATTTCCTAAAACACTTGCATTTGCATTAGTGATTGCAGATAAATTAACAACATTATTTCTTATAGTGCAATCATGAGAATTTTGTTTAACATAAGAAGGAAAGAATTTATCATAGCAAATCTTCCATTGAAAAATACTATCATTCCATAATGCTCCAGTAGAATCTGTTAAATATAATAATTTCATTATTGTCTGATTATCAGAGCAATTCCAAGGAGTATAATAAGTAGGAGTATAGCAATATCCTGTTATTTCATTGCATACATCTCCAGAACTGCAATTATTAGTGCAATCAATTGTTCCATTGCATCCATTACTCAAATTATTTGCACATTGATCTGGATAATTAGCACAAGTTTTAGGAGTGCACAAATTAATTATCTGCCTACAATAAATAGGCCCAAGTGACTCAGCTTCTGTACTTCTATAAGTACCTTGAATCCTACCAATTGCAGAATTGCTAAGGCAAGCCAAAGAAAAACTATCTGTTGTCTCACCATAAACAGAACCTGCTGATTGTTCATTTCCATTTTTATCAACACAAGTCAAAGGACCTAATGAATCTATCTGAAGATTAGCACTTCCACTAACACTTTTTATATAATAACCACTCGGACAAATCAATTCAAATGAAGTTCCTTCATTATCATCACCATATTGACCACCAATCACAGTGTCAGTAACACCATCAACATTCCTGCATGTAAATGTTCCAATTGTTTCTATTTGATCAGTACTATACCCACGAATACCTGCTAATGCAGTATTGTTTGGACAGATAATATCAAACCTATCATCCTCAACATCTCCATATTCACCAGGAACAAGTATATCACTTCCAAAACTAAAAGCAGCATTTACAAAAACAATTGAAAATAATATTATAAAAAATATTAATACAAATCCAACAATTCCTCTTTTCATATTATTCAAATATAAAAGAACTTTATAAATATTCCTTTAATTTTATATCTATCCCTTAATAACTGCAATAGGAATCAATTTAGCAACTAATTTACCAATTCCAACTTCATTACTAACTCTTACAACTTCATCAATGTCTTTGTAAACTTCAGGAGCTTCTTCAACAATTCCTTTATAACTTCCAGCTTCAATATCAATTCCCTTTTTTTCTAATTCTTTTTTAATTTTATCAGCAGAAATATTTTTTCTAGCACTTGTTCTGCTTTCAACTCTTCCAGCACCATGAGCAGTGCTTCCAAAAGTTAATACTTCTGCTTCTTTTGTTCCAACTAAAACATATGAAGCAGTTCCCATGCTTCCAGGAATTATTACAGGCTGTCCAATATCTCTGTAATCTTCAGAAATTTCTTTTCTTCCTCTTCCAAAACTTCTAGTTGCACCCTTTCTCATGACCAATATTTCCTTTTCCTTACTATTAATCAAATGTTTTTCAAACTTAGCAATATTATGGCAAACATCATAAACAACATCAGCTTTAATATTTGAAAAATAATGTTTTAAATCTTCTCTAATCCAATGAGTAATCATTTGTTTGTTTGCAAATGCAAAATTAGCAGCACATGCCATTGCACTTAAATACTTTTTTCCAAGTTCTGATTGAATAGGAGCATTGACAAGTTCCCTGTCAAATTCAGGCCATCCATATTCTTTTCCCATTAAACCAACATAATCACTTGCAACCTGATGCCCTAATCCTCTACTTCCACAATGAATCATTATTGTAATCATACCTTTTTTTAATCCAAATGCTTTTGCAGTTTTTTCATCAAAAATTTCCTCAACTTTTTGAATTTCTAAAAAATGATTTCCAGCACCTAAAGTTCCAAGTTGTCCGATTCCCCTTTGTTTTGCTCTTTGGCTAACATCACTAGGATTTGCATTAGGAAGTTTTCCATTATCTTCAGTATGTATATAATCTTCTTTTTCACCATAACCTTTTTTAACAGCCCATTGTGCTCCATTTATAAGAACTTCATCAAGTTCTTTATAAGTAATGTTTAACTTACTTCCTTTTCCAACACCACTTGGTATTGTTCTAAATAGGGAATGTAATAATTCTTTCTTCCCAATTTTTCCAATATCTGCAAGTGTTAGATTGGTTCTAAGAAGTCTAATTGAGCAATTAATATCATACCCAACCCCTCCAGGACTAATAATTCCTTTTTCAATATCAAACGCAGCAACACCTCCAATTGGAAAACCATACCCAACATGCATGTCCATGAGCCCAATAGAATATTTTAAAATTCCCGGTAATCTTGCAACATTTGCAATTTGTTTTAATGCATCTTCTTCCAAATTATTTAATAACTTTTCTGAAAAAAATATTCTTCCTGGAACTAGCATTCCATTTATCATAGGTATTTCCCATATATTTTCACTTATTTTCTTTAATTTTTCTTTATACATTTTACACATCCACTACAACCTGTACAATAAATTTCCCTTTTTCTTCTTTAATAGACATATCATTATAAGTTATTGCTTTAACATCATTTGAAATTTTATAATTACTTACCCTATCCCCCAAAACATCTGCTTCAAACAAGTTCTTTTTAACATCAATCTTTATATTTTTTATTTCACTTGCAATAAAATCCTTTGCATCAAGCAAAAATAACACTTCTTCCAGAAAATTATATAGCAATTCTTTTAAATCATTTCCCTTTACTTTCAATTTTATTTTTTTAACACTCTTTATTCTATTCTTTTCAACAATTATTTCCTTCAGTGCATCAAAAGAACTAATGAAAGCTTCTTCAAGGCTATTTCCAAATGCCTGAAACTTTATATCTGCTGTATGTTCAAGGAACTTATATTTTCTCATAAAATTACATAGAATTTCAATTTATATTATTATGCTTTATTAATTAAATAATTTCTATTAGATATATTCATCTCTAGATTAATAATTTTTATATCATCTACATCAAGTAGTTTTATCTTACAAAATAAAAAAGATAAGCATGCGAATCTTAAATAAATATTTTACACTAATAATTAAATTTAAATTATTTCTTATTTGAATCCTGTTTTCTCCAAGGTCTTTTTCAAAAGAGCTCATTTCATCCAAACAAACAATCTCAACTTTGTATCATTATATTGTGTGAGTGAAGAAGTTATGAGAACTTCATTTACATAAATATTTCTGTCCAGTGGTATCTGGGGGCTGCACACCAAAGTTATATTACTTTCAATACATGTTGAGAAATTCCAAGAAGCAGGAACCATTTTTTTGATTTCATTTTGGAGCTGAGAATTATTATTATCAAGAACCATCTGCCTAAAATTATCATTTTTACTAATTATATCAAGAATCTTGGTTTCTTTTTCATAGATAACAGAAGAAGAATCTAGACTATAATTTTGTTTAGAAACAATATATAAAACAGCTCCAAATACAATTAAAATAGCAATAAATGCCTCTATAATTCTAAGCCAACCTCTTTTATTTCTCATTTCCATGTATTTTTTAATTACCATATTACTATATCCACCAACATTTCAGTTACATTTGCCCTATCATCAATAACCCTTACAGGAAGTTCTGTTGAAAATTTTTCAATATTTGTTGTTGTTTCTTTATTAACACTCATATCAATAGCTATTGAATTATTCAGATATTTAAATGTAAACGAAAAATCATTTGAAATTCCAATATTTTTTTTAGTATTTTTATAATCTAATTCATAACTTTTCTTTAAATTTATTGTTTTATTTTTTATTATAAAATTTTCTTCAACATAACCTCCTAATATATATTTATCAACATTGCATTCCCCTCCAGGATTATTATTATCTTTATAATTCAGATGAATATTATTAACATATTGTGAAAAATAAAGCTCATATAATTTTTTATTAATAACTCCCACAGGTGTAACATCTCTTTCCATGAAATTATCTCCATAATTAAGAACATTATTATAGCAATAAGAAGGTTGAGCAATAACATTTAATTTTCCAACAACACCACTCATATTTCCAATAATCAAATCTTTTGCATTTTCCTGTATTTTTAGTTTTGATTCAGATTTTCCAAGAGGATTAACAAAAATGAAAAGTAAAAGTAATGCACTAATGAATAATACAAATGAAATCATGAATTCCACATGGCCCTGTGAACGATTAGAAATTGGCAAAATATTACACATACGATTCTTATTAAAATTATATTTTCTCCTCTTTTCCATATTAGTAGATAATTATCTTTATTTTTAAGGCTTTCCTAAAAATACATTTGCTCCGGTATAGATTAATATTGCTATAACAAGAAGTACAAAAGAATGCTTTAATCCATCTTTGATTTTACCTTCAGAGAGTTTACCTATTACAAGCCCTGCAAAAAAACCCTGGATTACTAAAAGCCATAAAAATGGTCTTGCTAATTCTTCAGGAGTTGCTTTTTGTCCACTCATTATTCCACCCATGTTTATATCAATGCCTGCTGCATCTCCAGCATTATTTGTAACTCCTTCCCCAAGCCCAGAAGCTATTGGAAGGATTTTATACTGCATAATTATCATGATAACTATAAATATAAAAAATATAATATATCCCTGAACAACTAAAGTATACATTGCAGCTCTTCTTTCTTTTCTTAGTTTTTCTATCTGTGCAACAGACATTGCAACAGATTCTAATATATCTTCAATTTCTCCGCCTGCTTTTTCAGATTCGCTTATTATAACAACTGCCCTTGAAATAGTTGGACTGCCGACATCTCTTGCAAAAGTATCCAATGCATTTTGCAAAGGAATTCCCATTGAAATCTGATTTGAAAGTTTATTTATATAGGGATTTAAAGCACCATAATCCTTATTTCTTATGTTTATTATACTCTTGCTTATAGGAGTTCCTGCTTTGACACTTTCTACTAAATTTCTAGCAAATTCCAAAAACATTTCATCTTTTTCCTTACTTGTGCTAGATTCTATTATTAGTGAGACAAAAAAAGGAAGTCCTGCAATAACCAATGCAATACCAACTAAAAAATAAAACAAACTAGATACCCTTAAAAAAATATAAGAAAGTATTATGATTACAATTGCAATAATCACCCCAATTACCTGAGCCTTGTTTATATGTAGTTTTTTCATAGATTATATCACTGGTTGTTTCATCCTTAAAAAGAATAGGAATCCTATATTAATTAATATTATTCCAAAGATGATTAATAGATTTAATTCATTTACCCCCAATCCCAAAAATCCACTTAAAATACCAGTACTTCCCATTATAACAAATAACATTAAAAAAATCATCGGAGCTGCAATTACAATGCTAATATAGATATCCATAAAAGTTTCAGAAGTCTTAGTATATTTTTCTCTTTCTAATTTGTAATCAAATAACAATGTTTCAGAGTGTTTTGTCAAGAACTCGTTTAGATTTCCACCAGAAGTAAGTGCAGTAGCAAAACCATCAAGTAGTTCTTTTAATTTTTGAGAAGGAGAAGATCTTGCAACAGTTTTTAATGCAGATACAATATCTTTTCCATGAAAATTTATTAAATTAATAAGTTTTGTAAATTCAAGATTAGTATTCTTATATTCTTCACTTTTAAGTATTATCTTGAATATTATTAATGGCTCTACACCTGAATTTGCAATAGCAGACATATGTATTGTAACAAAAGGTAATTCTTGATCTATCTTAGCTCCAAGACTCCTGGCTTCACCAGAAGGTGAAAAATACATAATAGCTGAAATAACAATTGGCAGAGCAAAAATAATCCAAAAGAAACTCAATGCTCTGGACAAGAGATTTACATCATTAGGCAATGGGCTTATAAAAGGATAAAGTATGCTAAGATTAAAAAATAGCAAAATCAAAAAAATAAAAATGCTTATGATAAACATCCAAAAAAATGTGAATATTATCATAGAAACATAGGTATTCACAACAAATGGAGAGTTCATTTTTCTAAGAGTAGCATTAAGATTGTCAAAATAGCCATTTGAAACCAATCTATTGGAAAACTCTCTGAAAAAAAAGTTTGATATTTTTGCATAGGCATTTGGCTTTCCAAACTGAGTCATTGGTTTTTCAACACTATATTTTTTCTTAAGCTGATTTATGGATAAATTACTTTGACTTATATTATCTAAAAAATCTTTTTTATCCTGGTCAGAAATAATTAAGCTGATTCTCCTGTCCCTTTGTTCAGTGTTATAGGAGACTTGAACTAATTTTTTATTGTTCAATATTGGAATTGATGAAGTTCCATCTAATTTTTTATAAAATCCAATATTGTCTGTAAGATGGGGAATTGAATTATTTAATATTTTTAATTGATTTCCCAATGAAAATATAGCATCTTTTAATAATTTTTTTTCTTCGTTATTTACTAAGATTTCGCTATTTTGTTCAACATGTTTTATCTGGTTGAGCTGATTTGTAAAAATATACATTTCCCTTACTATCTCTTTCATTTGTTCCAAATTATTATGTATAGAGTCTATATTCATTTTATAAAAGTCCTGATATTTTATTCTGTATGCTTAAAATCTCTGCTTTAGTTCTTTTAAATAATTCAGAATCATTCTGATTGTAAGATTTTTCTAATTGATTTGATAAAATAGCCATATTATCTAAGAGTTGTGCTAAAATTTGTAATTGTGGCAAATCTATCATATTGTAAAATACCTCTATTTTTCTTATACAATAATAGAAAGTAAGTTTATTAAGTTTATGATAAATTTATTCCAAATGCATCAAGAATAGGTTTAGGATTTTTATGGTATTCATTTATTATTTTCTGAATTTGGTTAAAATCAGAGATGTTTCTTTTTTGAAGTTCATATAATAGTCTAGATCTTATTTTAAATTCTTTGTTAAGTTCAGGAAGAGTTGTTCCAAATTTTTTGCTTATTTTTTCAAATATATAGCTATTCTTTTTAAAATAAAACCCATCATCATGAGGATTCCATGTGAAGAGGGTATTGGTTCTAGCAGTCCCATCATTTTCAATATTGATTATTTCAACAACTTCTTTTAGTTTTCTAGTCTCCTGTTTTCCAAATACAGCATGAGTCATTATAGCAACACAATCAAGAGTGTTTATTAGATTAGGAGATAATTCAATTGGAGGAGTTTCTAATCTTTTTGTTAATGTTGAAACAGAATCTGCATGCATTGTGCTGATAGAAGAGTGTCCAGAAGCCATTCCCTGGAACAGAACAAAAGCTTCTTTTCCCCTTACTTCTCCAACAATTACATAATCTGGATTTTGCCTAAAAGAACTTTTTAATAAACTGAATAAATCTACTTCTCCTGTTTTTCCTTCACCCAAGGAAGTTCTAGCTACACTAGGAAGCCAATTTTCCCTAGGAAGATTCAACTCCCTTGTATCTTCAATAGAAACAACTCTTGCCTCAGGAGGAATAAAAAATGCAATAGCATTTAATAATGTGGTTTTACCAGATGCAGTTCCTCCAGAAATAAGTATATTTGATTTATATTCCAACAAAATCCAAAAATAAGCAAGCATTTCAGGACAAACAGTTCCTTTTAATAATAATTGTATTGGATTCCATGGTATTTTTGTAAATTTTCTAATTGTGAATGTAGGTCCCCTACTAGTTATGTCTTGAGTGTATGTTGCATTTACTCTAGAACCATCAGGAAGACTTCCATCAAGCAAAGGATTTGCATAGGAAATATGTTTTCCACATCTTTGAGCAAGTTTTTCAACAAAACTAGAAAGTTTATCTATGGAATTATGCTGGACATTTGTTTTCATATTCCTATAAACCCTATGAATTATATAGATAGGAGTATCTGCACCATTGCATTCTATATCCTCAATAAAGTAATCTCTCATAATAGGTTCTATTTCATTTAATCCAACAAAATCCCTAAACAAATAATAGAATATCTTATTGTAACTTTGTTCTGTTAATTTAAGTGCAAGTTCTTCAATCAATAATCTTGATGTTTTATCAATATATTCAATAATAGAATCTGCATCTTTTTGAACTAATATGTTTATATTTATCATTTCTCCAAGACTAGTTTCCAGTGTTTGCAGTAATGATTTTTCTTCAGAATTGAGAATAGGTTCTTCTATATTATATATTAATTCTCCTTCATTATTGTCCCAATATATATGAACACTGACATAAGGAGCTATAAGTGTGTATCTTACATTTATCTTACTTCTATCTTCAAATTTAGGTAATGCAGGAATATTAGGGTTTAAATTAATCTGAATTTTTTCCATATTTTTCTCCTCTTTTATGATAAAATAAGACTAGAAGAGTATTTAAAACTTATATTTTTGTATATATACTTACCTTTCTGAAGCTATTCATAAAGAAATAATCTGACTTTGTCCAATATTATTTTTTCTAAAGAATTAGGTGATTGACCTATTTTAGCACCAATCATTACCTCCTAAACCACATATATGCTGCTTTTAACGCTTATAAAGATTGAAACAATTGCAAGCAATTGTTAGACTAAATATTATTATTAACTATAAAAATAAAGAGTTCAGAGGTTAATAAGGTAAATCAAGAAAAAAGTTAGTGCATATTTGCACTAATCACCAAGAATTATTATTAATCTTATAGCACTTAAGTTATCTAATCAATTAAGCTATACTTCTCTCAAACATACATAGCTTATTTATTTACAATAACAATAAATTTTGACTGAAAGCAAATTATTATCTAATTCAACATGTAAGCTTAACGATTTACATGCTAAGGTCAACAACATATCGTCCTTTGCCATCGATAATTCCATTGTTATATATTTTTATTTTAGATGGACTAGGTCCTTGTTGAATAGTTTTTAATATCTCCTGATTATTAAAAGTTATATTTGTGTTCTGACTAAGATTTAAATAAAGAATTATATTGAATCTGCTGCCATAGGTTTGAGTTTCTGTTATTATATCTCCTTCTTTTACTTTTTCACCAATCTCGCTAAATTTCAATCTAGTATTTTCTAATTTATAGGTAATAGTGTCATTTCCAGAATCTATTTCTAATTTACCTTTTGATAAAAAAATATCATATATTCTTGCACTTGAAGGTGCTTCCCTTGTTTCAGATATTTTTTGATTTAATTGATTCAAAGCAACCATTGTTTGTTTTACTGTTTCTCTGTCTTTTATTTTTTCAATTTGTGGAAGAGCAGAAGACATAACAACTGCAATTAAAGTAAGTCCAATTAAAGTATAGATTGCAGTTTCAACCCAAACCTGTGCATGGGAGTTTAAACGTTTAGAAGAAATAATCTTTTTCATATTAATCCTAACATGTATTTATTGTATTTAAAATACTTGGAGATGAACATGTTTTTCCACCTTTTAGTATAGGATATATTTTTACAGAATCCGGTTTTGTATTAATTCCACTAACATTATAGGTTCTCTCAGAATTATCTCCAGGCAAAGTTAAAGTTGTTAAAGTACCATTATACATTTTAACTACGCCTATAGCAGTATTATTCAATATCTTATAAGTAACTGTATCTGCCCCACCAATTTCAAGAGAAAATCCCTCTAATAATGCATTTGCTTCTGCAAAATGCACTTGAACCAGCATGTATTTACCTGTTGAATTATAACAAGAATAAGTAGGATTATTTTTTACTTCAATAATATCAGTGACATCAAAACATTTAGACTTGTCTATCTGTCCTTTTACAAAACTAATAATAAATGCAGCAATTATCATGACAGCTACAATCCCAATTAATATCATTAAAACAGTTGATACAACCTCTGACTGCGAGCGTTTTGAATCAGGAAAAATTAAATTAGGTAACTGATTAGAAACGTGAGTAGAGCGTTTTGAGCTTGGGAAAATTCTATCTTTATTAACAAGTTCGAAATGCGAGTTACTACGTTTAGATATTCTCATCTTATCAAATTGTTATTGCATATTTATCAGAACATTTAAATTCTCTTCTCGAACCAGGATTTTTTGTACTACTTCCAAGAAGAATAGGAATAATTTTAACACTTTTATAACTATTATAATTTCCAAGATCAGCATGGTTTTCATTATTTATGATTGATGTAAAACCAGGATTAACAGAACCCCCTTCAGAAGAAGCAATTAAAACAATTTCAGAACCTCCGCTAGTAGAAGAGGATAATTTCACTTCATATTGATATAAAGGTACATTTCCAGAATTAATAAAACCGAAACTTCCACCATCTTCACTTATTTGTGGAGATAACTCTACTTCTTTGCACCATTGCTCAAGAGTCTGAGTTTTTTCATTAATGGTTTTATTTATAGCTTCTCTTACAAAACTATTTGCCCATAATAAAATAATTATAGCAAGTACAATGACAATCATTATCAATAATATTGTAGAAACAACCGGACTTACTGCTTTTTTCCCCTTTTTCATGTTGTTATTTAAATTTTTATATATAAATACTTTACTATGAAGAGGTTTTAGAACAACTCTTCAGTGTCTCCCTTATTATAATATTTTTGCAGATAGTTTTCTTTTTTCCATCCAATAAATATGGTTGCATTTGTATTTTTTCTATTTTATCTAGACTAATCAGTGTTTTGGAATTTGTCATCCAAGAAAAATTTGCAGCAACTTCATTTCCAGGCCCAAGTTCTTTTCCAAAAGTAATCTCACCAGGTTTTCCAGAACCTCTTGGAGTTAAATAATAGTTAGGTATTTTAGTTGAATCATTTGTTACAGCAACTATTACTCCGCTTATATTAAATCTTCCATTATTGACAAGAACTAAATCCAAGCCTTGTGGGCCACATTTGTAATTATCTATCATAATAGAAGTATCATCAGGACAATTCAATGGAATAAAACAATCTGCATCATCTTCATTGCAGCTTGGAATCTGATATTTCATCCAAGCATAAACACCTATAGAGACCATTACTGTTATTGCAACTAGTAAAACATAGGATATCATCTCACTTACGCCATGTTTGTTTTTAATTTTTCTCATTTTTTATTAAGAATTTGTTTGAATAAAAATTTCTCCATTTTGTTCATTAGATATCACAAAATAAAAAATTTGGCCTTCTTGAAGTTCAAAAGTATAATTTCTTCCATTTATTTCAACAGTAATATTGTTTCCAGGCCCAGGAGTAAATGTTTTTTTCTCTGACTGTGTAGTTCTAGAACTTGAACAAGAATTTCCAACACAAGTACTTCCTGATTCTTCCTTTGTATAATTAACAATATTTAATTCAGATTTATTTCCATATACAAAAGTTATATTTGTAGTATCATAGTCAGGAGAAAGCTCAAAATAATTTGCAAAATCCGCTTCTGTAAAATTTTGCATTAAACTGCTCATATTTTGATTATTAAAAATTCCATACCTGATAACATTAGGAGACTCTGTCCTAAGATTTTGACTTAATTCCTGTGTTGATTTTGGTTGAGATCTTATAATGCTATAAGTAACAACACTAGACAGACTCATAATAACCAATACAACAATTACAGCAGCCAGTAAATAAAATTGTGCTCTTTTCCCCTTTTTTTTATCCATGTTATTAATAATATTCAAGCGTATATAAAGTTTAGGATTAATAATTTTTTGTTCTAAGAATATTTTTATAAAAAATTATTCAGTGCAGACTCAGGGGTTTGCTTCATTAGTATCAAAAAGTTAACCTCAATGCATTCTCAACTTTGCTACCCTCAAAGCATCTTATCTCCTGTTTAGGGCTGCTTCGATCAAGATCTGACCCATTTCGCAAAAGCAAGATCAAAAAGGACAAAATCTCAACGTTTGCATTAAGACTTCATGACAATAATGTCACTCACCCCCTATTCAGCTTGCCTAAAGCTCGCTAGCATATTGGGAAGAGCTAACTCCCAAGCCTAGTCTGCTTTCAGACTAGGCTTGTAAGGTATTTAAAGGTTATTTCTTTCTTAATTTTATGAATAAAATTGAACTTCTTTCACCAGCAGGCAGTTTAGCAAATTTAAAAGCAGCCATAGCATCTGGAGCAGATGCAGTATATCTAGGCATGAATAAATTCAATGCAAGGGAATTTGCAACTAATTTTAATGAAGAATATTTTAAAGAAGCGATTAAGCTATGTAAAAGTAATAATGTTAAACTATTCCTCACAGCAAATACTTTAATTAAAAATTCAGAAATAAATGAATTTTTTCAGCAAATAAGTTTTGCCTATGAAAATGGAATAGATTCAGTAATAATCCAAGAACCATCTTTTATAGATATTATAAAAAAATCATTTCCAAATTTAAAAGTTCATATTTCCACTCAAGCAGGGGTAATGAATTCAGAACATGCAAACCTCTTAAACAGTGCAGATAGAATTGTTATTGCAAGAGAATTAAATAAATCAAATATAGAGTCAATTAGAAAAAATTATAAAAAAGAATTAGAAATATTTATTCATGGAGCTTTATGCGTATGCATTTCTGGAAGTTGTTTATTTTCAAGTTTTGTTGGAGGACGATCTGGCAATCGTGGAAAATGCAGCCAGCCCTGCAGAAGAAAATATAACAACTGCTTTCATTTATCCACAAAAGAACTATGTTTAATAGACAAAATTCCAGAATTAATAAAAATAGGAATTAATTCTTTAAAGATTGAAGGAAGAATGCGAACACCATATTATGTTGCAACAACAACTTCTATTTATAAAAAAGCAATCCAAGATTATTATAACAATACATTTAACATAACATCTGAAATAAAAGATAAACTAGCAACTGCATTTTCAAGAGAATTCACACAAGGTTGTTATTCAGGAGAATTTGTATTTAATAAAAAACAAGCCCATGGAGAATCTAATATAACAAAGCAAACCTATGAAGTAAAAACAAAATCAATTAAATTAGAAACTAGAAAATCAAATCTACAGCTTCCAAAATTAATAGCAAAACAAGTAAACAAAAGATTACTAGTAAGAGTTTATAATAAGCAAGATGCAATATCTGCTTCAAATGCAGGAGCAGACATTATTTACTATGATTTATTTGCAAAAGATTTTCAAGAAACAAGAAAATTAATAGCTGTCCCATTGTATGCAGTAACTCCTAGAATAATGTTTGATTCAGATATTCCAATAATACAAAAAATAAAAGAAATCAATCCAGATGGTTTATTAGCAGGAAATTTAGGAATATTAAATTTTAATCTCAAAATCCCAATGCATTTAGATTACAATTGTAATTGTTTTAATGATTTTGATGTTAGTTATTTTGAATCTAAAAATGCCTTTCCAATAATTTCTCCAGAACTTTCAATTAAAGAACAAACAGAATTCAAAAATAAAAGCTTTTCAGTTTTTGTCCATGGAAAAATAAGATTAATGACTTTAGCTCATCAACTTCCAGAAGGAGTAATAACTGATGAAAAAGGGTTCAAATTTAAAATAAACAACATTCATAATGGTTGTGAGCTATTAAATGAAAAAGAACTAGGCCTTTTCAATAAAATAAGGCCTTTATTAAAATCAGGAATAAATAATATTTTTATTGATACAGAAACAAATAAGGAAATAAGTATAGGGGATATAGTAAAAATCTACAGGCAAATTCTAGATGGAAAAACAATAGATGTTTCAAAATTAAAAAATAATTATGTTCTTGGTTGGAGTGAAAGAGGAGTTTTTTAATATTTTTATAATATATTTAAATAAAAATAGCTTACTTTATAAAAATCAGATTAGTTAATAGCACATCTGAATAACAAATTATCTCTTTAATCTTCCCATTTTACACACATTACTGATATTTTATAAAATAAATTAAAAGAATTGTCTTTAATCTAAAATATATTAAGAATAGCAAATGAATATAGCAAACCCACATATATTTTAGCACACTAATGATATCTCAAAAGATTAGGTTATGACTTTGTCTTCCTAATTATTATGTAAACTTTATTTCACAAAATAATTCCACCCATAAATTCCAGCAAATGCCAACATTATATTAAAACATATATTACCTAATCCCAAAGGTATCATAAGTTTCCAATAATTATATCTTGCAGCTCCAAGAGGCAATATTAAAAAATCATTTGGAAAAGGAACAAAACATCCATATACAAAAAGTGCTATAGAAAGGATTATTGTATTTTGAGTTTTTTCACAGTATTTGTTTAATCTATTGAATATTTTTTTATAATTTTCAGAAAGAATCACCCTGCCATGATATCCTACTAAATAAGAAGTGCTTTCACCTAAAATGACACCAAGTCCAGTACATATTCCAAGTAAAATAGGATTGCTACCTCCTGCAGCAAAAGTTATAACAAACAAATAATATGGAAAAGGAAATAATATTGAAGTTCCTCCAAGTAATCCAAGAATCATAACAACTATGTATGAATTATTTATCCCAATAAATCTAATTATTGTTTCAGGTGGAAAATTATAAAGTATAAAACTCCATAAAATAAATAACAATATCATTAATCCAACAATCAACTCTTTTTTCTTATTTTGTTTTATAAATCCTATTAATCTCATATATTAAAACATATTTTGAAGTATATAAGTTTTTATAAAAACTTATGTGAAGGATGTGATTAATTTTAAAAATAAATATGTAGGGGGCGAGCGTATTTAGATTTACTCCAATTTATTTAATAAGAATTTGAATGTGGGAGGTAGGAAATATAAGCAAAGTATAATGCGGACAAATTTATGTTAAATCTACTTGACTTTTATAGAGAATAAATAATTAATAAATATTTGCATGAACAACAATAATTATAACTTATCTTCTAAACTTTCTCTTGCTTTTCTAGGAGCAGATTTTAAACCAAATAATCTTCTTAATCCTTCAGTATATAATCCAAGAGTTGGCCCAATAAGGGGAGAGGCCATTGCTAGATGTTGTGCTCCTGTAGAAACTTTATTAAAATCTATTTTAAATTCGCCATTAGCCAGTAAATTTGAAGCTAAACTTCCAACAGCAACAACTGTTGCATATAATGGAACTTGAAAACTATTAAATGATAATAATTCAGCTACATATTTTTTTAATTTTGAACTTTGGTCAGTTGTTTTAGTTTTTTTATAAACAAAATTTCTCCATTTACCATAGGGTCCTCCTGTTGGAATATTAATTGCTGTTCCATAAGCTCTTGCTGATACTATTCCCATTGCATCTAATCCTGCAGAATAATCAATTCCAGCACCAACAACTAAAGCATAACTAACCATCCCTAGAGTATCAACTAAAGTCTCTTTACCAGTTTTCTCTTGTATTAATTTTACAGGTTCATCCATATAATTTTAAAAGAAATATTTATTTTTAAATCTTTGCTTTTTGTTATTACTTTGTAGTTACATAAAAAACCATGCGGGAGGTAGGATTTGAACCTACGCAGGCACTAAGCACACAGGATCTTAAGTCCTGCCCCTTTGACCACTCGGGAACCCCCGCATAAACAACAAAGCCCTTCTACCTCTAAATATTAATAATGTAAGTGCTTTTTGTTTCAAATAAAGCAAAGATTATCGATTTAAAAAAGCTTTGGTTTAGATATTTTCTTTTATTGAAAATTCTTTTTTATCCAAATATTCTATAAAAGGAAGTGTAAGTGTAGATAATATAAATCCTATTGCAGGAATAAATGCACTAAGTAAGGGATTTGGCGCATCAATAGAAAATAAAAAAATAACAACAACAATATAAGTCAATATGGCAATTATCATCCTTCGTGTATTTGAAGTTTCCCATGCTTTATCAATTTCAACTCTTTTGTTTCTCTCTTTTATTTTTAAGATTTCTGATTTCATAATAAAATTCAAGCACCCTTTATTTTTGCCCTATCTTCCCAGCCAGTTTTTTTCTGACATTCAGAACAAACAGGAATAAATTCATTCTTATTGTTCTCATTCTTAACCCTTAGCAATGTCCCCTTTATTTTGCCATGTTCTTCTTCAATAACTTCATTGCATGAAATACATTTTTTTGCCATTTTTATTAATCTAAGTAGATGATTAGTGATTAAATAGTTTTTGATTTATTAAATTAGACACTAAAATTTAAATACAATCCATACATCTTTATTCAATGTTCAAAGAAGAAGTGATTAAACTGCTTGAAAAAGAAACAAGATTAAAAAAAGAAGAATTAGAAAATTTAATTGAAATACCTCCAAACCAAGAAATGGGAGACTATTCTTTTCCATGTTTTATTTTAAGTAAAAGAGAGAAGAAATCTCCCAATGATGTTGCAATAAAGATAAGAGACAATATTAAATCCAAATTACCAAAAGAACTAGAAAAAATAGAAGTAAAGGGCCCATATATTAATTTCTTTGTAAATAAAAAACTCCTCGCTCAAAAAATAATAGATATTAATCCTAATTTTGGAAAAACTAATATTGGAAAGAAAAAAACAATTTGCATTGATTTTTCAGCACCAAACATAGGAAAACCAATGCACATAGGACATATTCGTTCAACCATACTTGGAGATTCATTAATGAGAATCTATGATTTTCTCAATTACAAACCAATTGGAATAAACTATCTAGGGGATATTGGTCTTCATATTGGAAAACTAATAGTTGCCTGGGAACTTTGGTTAGACAAAGAAGCACTTAAAAAAGAACCTGTTCAGGAATTATTAAGACTCTATGTTAAATTCTGCGCAGAAGAAAAAACATTTGTAAATTCTAGGGAAGACGCATCTCAGAAACCGTTAGGTGTCTGGGATGAGGGAGCAGATGCAGAAGAAGAATTTTCCAATAATTCTTGGACATTGAAAGCAAAAGAAAAATTAAGACTTTTAGAATTAGGAGACAAAAAAGCAATAAAAATATGGCAAGACATTCAAAAAGCTTCTGGAAAAGGATTTGATAAAGTATATGATATGCTCAATGTAAAATTTACAGAAACAACAGGCCAAAGCAATTTTTCAATAAAAGGAAAAGATATTGTTATGAATGCACTAAAAAATAATCTAGCTAAAAGAGATGAAACCGGAGGAGTCTATACTGAATTTAATCTACCTGGACAAAAAGAACTACAGAAAAAATTCATCCTAAGGAGCAATCAGACAGCTTCATACATAACTCAAGACTTAGGTGCAGCAGTTGACAGAAATAAGACCTACAAATTTGATAAAATGGTTTATATTGTTGATTTTAGACAAGAAGGACATTTTTCAGCCCTATTCACAATCTTAAAACAACTTGGCTACGATTTTGCAGATAAACTTATTCATCTGCCATTTGGAACAGTTAAATTTGGCAATGAAATAATTGCCTCAAGAACAGGAAACATAATTCTTTTAGAAGATGTTTTAAATAAGACAATTGAAAAGGCAAAACAAGAAATATTTAAGAGAAAAACAAAAGGGGATGCCACAAAAGTAGGGGTAGGAGCTATTAAATATATAATTCTAAAAAATGAACCAATAAAAGATGTTCAGTTCTCCTGGGAAACTGCTCTAAGTTTTGAAGGAAATACATGCCCCTATCTTCAGTATTCCTATGCAAGGGCAAGTTCAATAATAAAAAAAGCAAAGAATAAGAATTTTGATAAGTCAGATTGGAATGTTGAGTCTAAACTACAAAGACCATTAGTAAAAGAAGAAACAGCATTAGTTAAAAAAATATCAGATTTTCCAGAAATAGTAGTAAATGCAGGAAATAAAATGAACCCAGCATTAATTGCAAATTATTCATTTGAACTAGCTCAGATTTTTAATGAGTTCTACCATAATTGTCCGGTTCTTTCAGATGAAAACAAATCTGAAGAGGCCTTCAGATTAAGGCTTGTTGATTCCTTCAGAACATGCCTAAAGAATTCTCTGCATCTTCTTGGTATTGAAGTTATGGATGAGATGTGATTATTATCAATTCATACACAACATCACCAAAATCATTAAAAACAAACTATTTCTGCAAAATACATGTCAAAAGTAAAACCCTACACCTATGTACCACAAGAATCTCAAGGATATGTTAGCTTTAGATTAGAATTAGAAAATCAAATAGCAAGAACACTTTTTAATCAACATTTAAGCGAGAGCGAAACAGAACAATTATCAAAAGGTCTTGAAAGATTAGCTCCTGGAAAAAGATCAAGAGATATTTTTAGATTTTTAAGAAATCCAAATGATTATTATGCAGGACCAACACGTTTACTAGATTCCTATAATATCTTCAATTCAAGAACAATCATTCTTCCAGCATCCTTTGAAAGATTTAAGGCAAATGATTCAAGCCCACTAGTTTATGTTTCCCATGGATATTCCTTAGATGCACCTAGAAAAGATCTTTTAGTTAATTTATTTGAACTTTGGTTGTCTTCTTGCCATAGGTCTTAGATTGTAGATACTTAACCAATAATTAATATGCTAAACAAAAATATAATGCTAAACCAAGATTAAGAAGTGAATCTATGAACTTCTAAAAAGTTGATGATGATACTAAAATAAATATTAATCAAAACCTCTATAAATTAACAAAGATAATAAAAAGAAATAAAATCAACATAGAAATCTTTATAAGTAAGAAATTTCTTACTTATTTATGGAAACAAAGATTATAAAAGTCAGTGATAAAGGGCAAGTATCTATTCCAATTGAAATAAGGAAATCTATTGGAATAAATATTGGGGATGAGCTTATTGTTATTAGGGCAGGAGATACTCTCTGCTTAAAAAAAATAAAAAAAGACGATTTTTCTGATATGTTAAAACATTCCGAGGATATTGCAAGAAAATTATGGGATAACAAAGAAGATGAAATCTGGGATAGTGTTTAATCAAGGGGATATTATAATTGTTCCTTTTCCCTTTTCAGATTTAAGCACAGTAAGGCAAAGACCAGTTCTAATTCTATCAAATTTAAACTATAATAAGAATTCTGAGGATTTAGTAACCTGCGGAATAACATCAAATATTAAGGATAGCAATTATTCTATATTAATAGATGATGAAAATTTACTAGATGGGAGTATTCCTATTAAGAGCAGAATAAAAGTTGATAAACTTTTCACATTACACAGAAATATTGTACTTAAAAAAATTGGAAGACTAAACAAAGAAACTTTTGATAAAGTCAAATATGAGTTTCTCAAATTGATTTAAATTATTATATGTAATCTTTAAATATCTTCTTTTCTCTGATTTTTTATGAAATATGTATTTATTGAAACCTATGGTTGTGCAGCCAATATTAATAATTCAGAAATAATGAAAGGCCTATTAAAGCAATCAGGCTATGAAATAACTAATAATCCAAATATTGCAGAGATTATTATAATAAACTCCTGCATTGTAAAAGGAAAAACAGAATCTAAAATAAAAAGAAGAATCCAAGATTTATCAAAACTTTACAAAAATAAACTTTTTATTATATCCGGTTGCATGCCTGAAACAGATTTTAACTCATTAAAAAAAATAAATCCAGACCTATTATTTTTAGGAATCCATCACATAAAAGACATTTCTCAAATAATATCAGATTATTTTGACAATGAATTCAACAGTAATATGCAAAAAGAATATCTTTCAGAAAGAAAAGAAGAAAAAATACTTCTTCCAAAAATTCCAGAAAACAAATTAATTTCAATAATCCAAATAAGTGAAGGTTGCAATGGCCAGTGTAGTTTTTGCAAAACTCGTTTAGCAAAAGGTTCTTTATTTTCTTATCCTTCAGACAAAATAATAAAACAAATAGAAAATGATTTGCAGCAAGGAGCAAAAGAAATATGGTTAACGAGCCAGGATTGTGCTTCCTATGGAATAGACCAAGGAAAACCATTGCTTCCAGAACTTCTCAATGAAATATTAAAATTAAAACATAATTTTAAACTAAGACTAGGAATGATGAATCCAAATAATGTTTATCCTATTATGGGGGAATTAATTCAAATTTACAAATCTCCTAAGATGTATAAGTTTATTCATATTCCAATACAATCAGCATCTAATAATGTTCTTAGGAACATGAAAAGACCCTATGAAATAAAAAAAGTAGAAAAAATAATAAAACAATTTAAAAAAGAATTTCCAGATATTGTTATAGCTACAGATATTATTACAGCATATCCAACAGAAACAGAACAAGATAATCAATCTAATCTAGAATTCATAAAAGAATTCAAGCCAGATGTTCTCAATCTATCAAAATTCTCATCCCATAGGGGAACTGAAGCAGGAAAATTAAAGCCATTGGATATAAAGATTATTAATAGAAGAGCTTCGGAACTAATGCAAATTCACAGAGAAACAGCTGAAAAAAACAAGCAAAAATACAAAGATAAAACAATATCTATTTTCATAAATAAAAAAATAAGTGAAAACCTCTATGAGGCAAGAGATGATAATTATAATATCATCCTAATTAGTTCTAAAGATAAATCTATTTTAGGAAAGAATTTGGATGTTCAGATAAAGCAAGTTGGAGTTCATCATTTAATAGGGGAAATGATTTGACCATTATTTTATATTTCTAACAAGAAAATAAACAAAGATCATTATTAAAATAATTATTATTGCAACAATAGCAATAAATATCTTTAAAGCATTTTCATTAATGGAAATTTCATTTTTCAATTTCTGCACAATAGATAAATTATTCTCATTTTTAACAGGATTATTTGAAGGCATAGACATTCTTATTTCAGCACTTGTATTTGAAGAGAGATTAATGTTCCATGAACTTGTATTTATTATTCTATTTCTACCCTCACCGCTTCCTCCAGAACCACCATCACCAATAGAACAAACCCCGCAATCACTAAAACAATTAGAACAACTTTCCCCTCTTCCACCCTCACATAATAAATTTAAGTTACATATGCTTTCACCAATACAACTTCCTTCTATACATTCATCATTTATTGTATTTAAATCATCATCATTGCAAGAATCATCATTATATTCAACTTCACATCTTGCAGTAACATTATTACAAAAATTATCAGTGCATATAGAACCATCTTCACAAATACTATCATTAGTACAGGTTCCATTAAACACATGCATACAATTTCCTGATTCACATGAATCAATTGTATATGCAATATTATCATTACAATCCTTATTCACCCCATTGCAATTTCCATTAGAACATATATCATTCACTGTACAAGGAAAATTATCATTGCATGAATTACTGTTATTTATAAAACTGCATTGATGATTAATACAACTATCATTAGTACAATAATTATTATCATAACATTCAATATCAGAATCACAAGTGCATGATTCACTTTCTATGAAATCATATATGCATGCTCCATTAATGCAATTATCATTAGTGCATGAATCAAAGTCATCACAATTCAATAAAGTTCCAGAACAAACACCATTTGAACATAGATCATTTAAAGTGCAAGAATTAGTATCGTCACAAACATTAACATTGAAAGAACTATTGCAAACACCATTAACACAACTTTCAGTTGTACATGGATTATTATCTATACATTCAGATAAAATACAGGTATCTTCAATCCTAAGATTAAAATCAAGATAATTTGAATAATTATAAGAAACATCAATAAAAGCATCAGGGCAATTAGGTTTTAGTAAAGGCCATTGTAGTAAATATAATACTTCTCTTTTTGATTCATTGATGGCTTTAGAGAAATTTAATCCAGTATTCTTACTATTTGCATAAGTTTCGGATATTATAATTGATTCACTAATTATGCCTTTTTCTTTAAATTTAGAATCTATTAACATAAATAGGTCATAATTTTCATCATAAAGATCAAATGCATAAAAATTTGGTCTTCCAACATCACTTGCATCATAGTTCTCTATTGATAGATCGAGCATGTTATTATAAGAGGTCTTATTTACACCTGGTGCCGAATTAGTAGATTGGTCCCCATAAGAATGGCTAAAACCAACTGTATCATTTTTCCCATAAGAGTTTACATAATCTCGCCATAATTGTGTAGTATAACTCGAATATTCAGGATATTTTCCAGCCCCAGCACCTGAAAATTCAACTCCAAGATCATAAAGCAAGCCATTTCCATTACAATTCTCTTTATTATTACACCATTCTTCATTAACTATTTCCCTAGTATTCTTTATAAAATTCCAATTTTCCGAATATAAATCAAGTTGTTGAAATGAAGGATGAGTAGGATCACTTTGTATTTGTCCTGCAAACCTAAAAAATACACTATCAAAACCTATTGACCTAATATCTCTTATAATGTTTCTTAGATTATCTTCTTGCTGAGGAGTAATTTTTCCACCATCAGAAAGAACCGAGTTAGCTACTACTCTCCACATCTTAAAATCATAATCTTGATATTTTCTAAGCGAGTTATCAAAATGACTAAACCATAGTACAAGAGATATTTTTCTTTGTCCGCTTTTATTCAATGCCTCAAGTTGCTCCCTAACCTTATCTTTACATACATGGTAATAACCAACAACCGGTTTTACTTCACCTTCATTATAAAAGTCATTAATATTGCAGGTTTCCTTTATTTTACCAATGTCGATATAAACATAATTACTTCCGCCGATATAATTTCCAACTAATGGATAATTTATATTAACAGGATCAGAAATAGGTACGATTATATTATCACAGACCCCTATATTATACTCATTAAGTATTTCTTCTTTAGTTAATTGATAATTCCATATCTTAAGTTCATCAATGACCCCATCAAATCCATAATACCAATTATTTGATGTCCCTAATCTTCCAAGATTTAATGGAAAATCAGTTACAGTTGCATCTTTAATTTCTCCAAAAGTTTGTGCCTTCTTATCTGATATTCCGTTGAAATATAATGAAAATCCTGTTGAGTTTTTAATTGCAAAAACATGTATCCAGGTGTTTATCGGAATTGTTATATTGCTTTTTATATAAGGCCCGTTACCAAATTCTATAGTAGAATCAGGATCAATCTGTAACCAATAAGTATATCCTGAAAAATCTGATTTAGACAATATCCTCTCAAAATTTTTGCTGTCTGTTCTTCTATAAATCCACATACTTATTGAATATTCAGATGTAAAGTCTAATAAATCTGAATCTGGAATAGAAACACTACTGTTTACTCCATTTAAACTTATCCCACTACTTAATTTAGAAGAGACATAATTACAATCATTTGACCATCCATTATTACCATTTCCACTCATATCATTTACATTTCCTTCAAATGGATAATATGCAACCAATCCTTCTGGATTGCTGACAACATTTCCAGTTATATTTAATTCAACAAAATATACACTAAAAGCACAAATTACAATAACCAAAATAACTAATAATGCCAATAAAAATTTATTTTTATTTTTCCCTCTTTTTTTCATATAATCTGTAAGATTATTAATTATATAAAATTAATCTAAAATTTTTATTCCCTATAGCAGAGAATTTTCCCAAAATATTTATATACTTCCCCAACATATATATCGGATGGCAATAATAAAAGAGTTTCTTGAATTTATTAAAGAATACAAAGTAATAGGTCTTGCAGTGGCTGTTATAATCGGTCTTGCAGCAAATAGCCTTGTAAAATCTTTAGTAGATAATGTTATTATGCCTATTATAACACCATTTATTCCAGGCGGAGCTTGGAAAGAAGCGACAGTGAGCCTTGGCCCAATTGTAATGAAGCTAGGAGCTTTTATTGGAGAGGTCATAAACTTCATTATAATAGCCTTTGTAGTCTTTATGATTGCAAAGATAGTTCTTAGAGAAGAAAAAGTAGCAAAAAAGTAAATTTTTTATTATATTTTTTATCCTTACTTTTTTAATTATCATTAACTTTAAATAATATCATAATAATCTTATATCCTATAAAAAATGGATGATAAATCAGGATTAATTAAAGAATTCAAAAGAGATGATTCATTAGATTATCTTAAGGTATTAAAAGCACTAAAGGAAATTCCATTTCCAGTTGGAAAAAATCTTCTAATTGATTTTTTAAAAGGAGTTAGTAAGAACGCTTCAATAAGAGATAATGATTTAAATTCCCTATCTTTATTTGGTTCATTTAAAAAAGATAATTTAAAAGACATTCTGGATAATCTAATAAACAATAGTCTAATTGAATCTTCTTCAGCAGATTTTAACAAATTTATAAAGGTCCTACGATTGACAGAAAGAGGAAAGCAGGAGATAAGTAATCCTCAACTCTATAAAAACAAGATAAAAAATAATTTTAATCATTCTAAAACAATAATAACAGAAGAAGATGAAATAAAATTCAAAGAACTTAATATCTTATTAGAAAAATTCAATGATTATCAGAAAAAAGCAATAATTTCTGAAAATGAAAAAATTCTATGCATTGCAGGAGCAGGTTCTGGAAAAACAACGGTTTTAACCAAAAGAATAGAATTTCTTGTAAAATACAAAGGAATTAATCCCAATAAAATTCTAGCAATAACTTTTACTAGAAAAGCAAGAGAAGAAATGCAATATAGATTAGTAGATTTAGGGATTAATACAAATGTTGAAACATTTAATTCATTTTCAGAAAAAATATTATTAAAACATGAAAATCAGATCTATGGGAGAAAAATGAATGTCATATCCTATGGAAATAAAGTAATGGCAATAATGTCAGCTCTTTCAGATTTAGGATTAACAATGAATCAGGTTATAGAGATATATTTTTCAGATTCTCAAAGAAGAAATAAGACTTCAGAACAGTTATCAAATACTCTTATGAATGATTGTTTTTTTATTTTAGAGTACTTTAAATCAAGAAATGATGAATTCTATGATTTTTCAGAAGATGCTTTTGGAAAAGACAAACCAGCAGCAAAAACAATATATAACATATGTAAGCATCTTAAAAAATACATGGATTTAAGTGGTCTAAGAGATTATACAGATCAAATAATTGAAACAATAAAATTTTTTGAAAGTAACAAGCAATACATACCAGAGTTTGAGTATGTTCTGGTAGATGAATATCAAGATGTAAATTCAATGCAAATCAAGCTTCTTAATCTATTAAAACCAAAAAATTTATTTTGTGTAGGGGATCCAAGACAATCTATTTTTGGTTGGAGAGGTTCTGATATAAATTATATATTAAAATTTCAGGAAAAATATCCTGAAAGCGAAATAATAACCCTTATTAAAAATTATAGAAGCACTAATCACCTAGTAAACCTAATGAATTCATCCATAAGAATAATGTCCCTTCCGGATTTAGAAAATAGCTATGAGGATGAGAAGAAAATATCATTGTTAAATTTTGATTCAGAAGAAAAAGAAATGAATTTTGTAATAAGTGAAATCCTTTCTTCAGATCTATCCAAAGATGATATTTTTGTTTTATCAAGAACAAACTATCAATTAACAGAGCTATCTAAATTCATGAAACAAAAAAATATTCCCCATATTCTAAAAACAGATGATTTTTTAAATGGAAGCACTGCAAAAAAAGGAGAAGTTACACTGGCAACAATACATTCAATAAAAGGGCTTGAAGCCCATAAAGTTTTTATCATTGGTTGCAATGAAATAAACTTTCCATGTAAAGCCTCTGACCATCCTGTAATAGAAATGATAAAAATAGATAACTATGATAAAGAAGAAGAAGAAAGAAGATTGTTCTATGTAGCCATAAGCAGAGCAAAAAAAGAACTTTTCCTGACCTACACAGGAAAAAAGCCAACCTATTTCATAAACAGTGAAATGTTAAAAATCATATCTGGTGATGATTTTTAATCACCCCAAAAATCCAACTATTTAAAAGATTTTTCAAGTGATGGATATAATTAATTCATAATAAAAATAGTGGTTCCAACTTGATTACTGCTACCATTAACATTACTACTATTCTCTTTACCAACTAGTTTTAATATAATTACTAACACAACTATAACTATTACAATAACTAAAAAAATTCCACCAAAGCCATAAAATAAAAACCTATTTAAATTCAAATAATTACATTCTACAATGAAAGTCTTGGTGAATTTTGTTTTTTACAAACATGTGGGCCATTTAATTGAAGCAATTGTTCTTTGCAAAGGAATTCATAACACAAATAAAAATTGTGAAATACACCTTATTGTAAATGGAGACACGCCAGTAGAATTAACAAAAGCATGTCCATGGATAAAAAAGACCTATCCAATTAATCTTGAAGAAGTCTGGAAAAAAGGAAAACAGGCAAAATGTTATAAAGATATTCCAAAAACCTTTGATTATATTATTACAAATAATTTGATTCTAATGAAAGACTATGAAATGAGAAAGATTTCTGAAAAAGGAATGATAAAACATTTAAAAATTTCTGAAAGCTTATTTGAAGCTAAATATGGAACAGGAAAACTTTTTCCAACGAAGAAGTTTCCAAAAGGATTAAATCTTGATGATGACTCTCATGTTGAACTAAAAATTCCAAGAAAATCTTCTTTTTTTGAAGAGATTGATTTCCATGAAAAAAATATCTGTGTTCTTTTAGGAGGTTCAAAAAATCCTGCATTTTATCCATCATTAAAAACCTGGGAGATGATTTTTGTTGAAATATTTAATAATTTTCCTGATGTGAAAATTTTTATTACAGGAGTTACAAAAGTAAAAAAAGGACAGACAAGCACAGAAGCCTATGAATTAAATAAGATAAAAAGATTATCCAGGATTTTTAAGAATGTAGAGGTTCTTTATGATATTGGTATGTGGAATCAAATACGTATAATAAGGAGATGTAATGTTCTAATTTCACCTCACAGTGGTTTTTCTTTTATTGCACCTCTTGTTGGGACACCATGGATTGAAATCGCAGGAGGAAATTGGCCAGCATATCTTTTCAACGGTATTCCCTTCTATTCAGTAATGCCTGATGAACCAAAATATCCCTACTATGGGAGATTAACTGTTTCAAGAACAAAAAAAACAATTCCTTCAATGAGATTTGATACTTTAATTAAAAAAATATCTGAAATTATCCATGCTCTTGAACTCATATTTTCAAGAAAATTATCCTATGAAAAGTCAATTCAACTCCATGCATTGAATATAAAACATAGTAAGACCAAACTTAAAAAAATTCCAACACATCCATATTAATAGAATTTTTTAAAATTTAATACAAAAAATGATTTTTTTTATTTATTTTATCCTCGAACATTTTTATTAAATCAAATACTTTAAATACAATTATTTCTTTTTTATTGCATGAAATTTTGGACAAAAAAAAGAATAATTGGATATATTTATTGTGAAAATAAATTTCGCGACGACGAAAAATTATTTATAAAACTTGCAAGAAAGAAACATGTAAAGCTTGTAATGTTTAACATAGCGAAAGAGTTAGATGAAAAAGAAATTGAAAAAAAAGCAAAGAAATGTGAAATAATCTTTAATAATAGTGCAGAAGAATTTGCTTGGGAATTTGTAAAAACATTGGAACAATTAGGTAAAAAAGTTATTGATTCTTCAAAAACCTATTATTTTACAGAGGATAAATGGATATTTGCTCTAGCATGCAAAGAACATGATATTCCAACTCCTGAAACAATTCTATTATCAGAGAATTTAAATATAGCTAAGAGAGAATTGCATGAATTCAATCACTGGCCTGTTGTTTTAAAGAGAATTCAAGGAACATGTGGAGAATATGTTGCAAGAGCAGAAAATATTGAGCAAGCAGAAGAAATAATAAACAAATTCTGGCAAAAAGGAAGTGAACGTCTTGCAATAATTGCACAAGAATTTATTTCATCTCCATGTTATAGGGTCACAATAGTGGGGGATGAAATAGTTCAGACAGCAATAAAAAATGGTCGTTCTTGGAAAAAAACAGGAATTTATGCAAAGAATATTGAAAGATTTGAAATAGATCCTCATCTAAAAGCCATGATTGATAAAATAATAAAAGTATCAAAAATACATATCTGTGGAATAGACTTTGTTAAAAAAGGAGACGAATGGCTTGTTCTTGAGGTTAATTCAACACCTGCATTTGATTTCTTTGATGAAGAAAGAGAAATGATAATTGGAAAAGTTCTTAATTTGCTTCTTAGGGAGATTCAATAAGTTTTCTAATTATTAATTCTATTAGTTACCAAATATTTAATCAATCAATACATTTCATTGAATATACATGACCTACTAGTTTTACATACGATAATAATAAACCTTTTCTTAACTTCAACTTAATTTGAATCACTTTGTATACAACTTCTTTAATTCATTTATTTCATTAAGGTCAATATCCGCAATCATAAGGGTTTCTTCATCAATTGTTTCTTTTAGCACTCTGTGTGGAGAAACAATTGCACTATAGGATACTTGATCTTCTTCACTAGTCAAAGGATTGCATAATGCAACAAAATACATATTCTCAAAAGCTCTTGCCATAACTAAAGATTTTAATAATTCTATATCTCTTTTTTTATAAAACTGATTAGTAGTTGGACAATCTTCTTCATATCTCCATTCAGCAGGACAAAATATTATTTCAGCACCTTTTTGATTCATTTTTTTAAAAAGTTCAGGAAAAACCAAATCCCAGCATATCACAATTCCAATTTTACCAAAATCTGTTTTAAATACCTTTACTTTATTTCCAGGATAAACTTTCTCATCATGAATATATATTTTTTTATAATGTCCAATTATTTTACCTTTTCTGTTAATGAGTATTGCAATATTAAAAGGCTTGCCTTTAATTTTAAAATCTTCAGTCACAATGCACCAGATATTGTTTTTTTTGCATTCTTCTTGTATTTCATTTACAACAGGATGATTTATCTCAAGAACATCTGTTTTATGTAAAACAGATTCTGGAAAACATATAATATCTGCTTTTTTCTTTCCAGCAAGATTAATGTATCTTTTAACTTTGTCTAGATTATCTTTCTTAGAAATATCAAAGTATTTTATTGGAGCTAAAGCAATCCTAACAATTCTCTTTTTCATATATAAAAAAGCTAAAAGAAGTTTAAATAATTATGCCCTTAACTTATACATCCTATAAGAAAAACTATTTAAATAATCAGTCTTTAACTAATCCATGAAAAAAGGTGCAGTGATAATTATTTCAATTACAATCTTGATAATTATCCTAGGACTATTCTCCTTTACAAAATTAACAGGTTTTGCAATAAATTCAAATTCATGTATAGATTCTGATAATAACACTAATTATTATAAATTTGGTCAAGTATACTATAATAACCAAATTTACAAAGATAAATGTTCTAATAATAATACTTTAATTGAAATGACCTGTAACAAATGGTTTTTTGGCACTTATCAAGCAAGTCAAACCTATAGCTGTCAATATGGATGTAGTAATGGTGCTTGCAAAACCCAAAATCCCTATTCAAAAGAGGAATTTCAATCAGATCTAAACGAATTTAAAAAATTATATGCAGAAACAAAAGCTCAAAATAATCTCCTTCCAAATAATAGTAATCCTCATCCTAATTGTACTGTCTTTGAAGCATTAGGAACATTACTTCATAAATTAGTTGTGAAAATTTTAGATATTCAAAATCTACCATCAAAAACTCTTCTTGCAAGCGATAGAAAATTAAAAGCAGGTGGATATTATTATGGAAAAATGCAATTAGAAGGATATAACCGAGATTATCTTCTCCATGTTCCAAAAAATTATGATGGAAAAACACCAATTGCAGTTATTTTTTATTTTCATGGTGACGGTGAAACTCCTGAAATTGATATGGCTGCCTGGGGCATGGATATTGCAGCAGACAATTACTCAAGACCTTATATGATAATTTGGCCAAGAGGACTTTGGGATTTGACAGGTTTTAGTATTAATGGTAGTAGTCCTGCATCCTATGAATGTGGATTATATGGTAGAACATGGTCGAGCATGTGGAATGATATAGAGAGTGCTCTTTATTTAGGAACTCATGAAGATTCATCATATATAAAAGCAATAATTAATGAGTTAGATAATAATTATATACAAATTGATAAAAATCGTATATATTCCACAGGAATATCAAGAGGAGGAGTCTATACTTTTAGATTAGCCTGTGATATGTCAAGTACATTTGCCGCTATTGCTCCAGTAGAAGGAGATTTAAATATGCAGACCTATAATTGCAATGAAAAGCGTCCAGTACCGATTATAGCAATTGATGGAACACTTGGAGGAATGACCAATGGAACAAAATGCGAGGAATATTATAACCATACTTGTACGGATCCAATAGATTTTATAATTGGAAATGAAACAACAAACAAATCTAGGTGGATAATAAGACCATTCCATGTTACAACAGCGGCATTCCCAATAACATCAACAATTGATTATTTTACTAATCTCTATGGTTGTAAATTAAACTCTACTAAAACAAAAGACAAGATTCCATCTCCAGGAGAAAATACTTCTCTTATAATCAAAGATTATTCCTCCTGCAAGTCTAATCCAAATACAATGGTGAGGGATGTTTCGATAATTAAAGGAGCACATTCATTTTATCCTGGGTATAAATATAATTTAGATTCTATGTCTCCTCAAAGAAAAATTTTAGTTGAAACATTATTAGGTCTTCTGTTTCCGGAAAATGAAGCACGAGGATATGCAACAGGAGAACTCCGTATGGAAGATGTATTCAAATTCTTTGATGATTATCCAATGAATTTAACTAACAGTTCTCTATGATAGAGATTTCTAATAATTTTTTAACCACTCATTTAAATAAATAAAATAATCTTCCTGTTTTGATTTTGCCATTTTTTCAACAATTAATTCAGGTGTTGAATTTGCAATTCTTCCAATAACAGGATTATGATCTACAATTAATTCATTATTTTCATCTAATCCTTTTGCTTCAATACCATCAATCCTAGCACCATTTGGAAGGAATTTTTGTATTTCCTGGCCTAAATGAGTTGCAATTATTAAAAAACAATTTTTATTAATAAAATACTGGCTTGTTGCAGCAATAATTTTTCCAGCAACACCTGGTTCTGTAACCGATTCTATTTCATCAGCCAGGATTAATGTGCTGTTTCCAGTTTTAATTTCTCCCATTTGAGTAAGCAATGTTTCAAAAGCACCTTTGCTTGCACTTCCTTTATTCTTAGCAAAATAATAAACTTCTGTAAACCTAGGAAGATTAACAATTCCATTTAATGGCAGTCCTAAATTTGAAAGCCCTATTAATTGAATTACATGTTCTATCAAAGTTGTTTTTCCCCCAGAATTAGCACCAGTAAGAATAGAACATTTATAGTTATTATTAAGATGAAAACTTATTGCCTGAGCATTATTTAAAAAAATATTTTTAGAATCCCTTATTTCAATATAATCATTAAATGTTGGAAAATATTCACAATTTCTAATAAATTGAGATATTCCTGAAATAAAATCATAAACCAATAATAAATAATTCATTCTCTCAATCTTTTCAGGAATTTGCTTTAAAATTTTTGAATTCTTTTTTATTTTTTCAGCAAAATCAGTATTTTCATTAGCATCCTGCAATCTAATGAAATTTTCCAGTTCTAATTCATTTATTTTAACAGGAATACCAATTTCCAATATTTGTTCAGGAATCTTAGAATCCTCAATACAATCTTCTATTACATCTTGTATGTCTTTGGGAAGTTTGTTTTGACTAAGCATATTAAACAAAATTTCCCCAGAAATATTAAGATTTTTTATTTTTTCAGATACTTTGTCATTTATTTCTTCAACCCTGTCTTCAATAAAATTCCTTGAAATTTTTTCCTTGCCTTTTATTTGTATTAATTCAAGTAAAGGTATAATTTCTTTAATAATTTCTTTAATCTCAATACTATTAATCTTTTCCAATATGCCAAAATTATAATGCCAGCCAGACAATATTTCCAAATATCTCTCTAGATAAACATCTTCAACAGAATCAAGAAAAACTGACTGTGGAAGCTGTTCTAGTGCATAGGAAAATTGTTCAACATCAACTACTTGAACAATTTCATAATTTTTTAAATCTAATACATCATCCTCATTCATAAGGAATTTAACAGGAACATCAAGATTCTTTAGTTTAGTAAAAGTATCTTCATTATCTGTAACAGCAACTATCCCATAATTAGGTTTCCAAATAGGTTTTGGTTTTTTTAATTCCTTTAAAAAATCATTGTTTAAATTCTTATCAATAATCCTAAAAAATTCCTGCCTTTTCACTATTTCTTCAATATTTTTTGTAAAAGCAAAACAATTGAAAAGATCAGATGTATCTGAAAAACAAAAATAATCACTTATTTTGCCAAGAACTTTAGTATAAACACTTTTTCCATCCCTTGTCTTGAATATGCTCTCTCCAGTAGACTTAACAGGAGTCTTATAGAGATTAAATATATTCAGATTATTCTCTTTAATAAACTCAATCATCTCTTTTTCTATCATTTTTATCTCCTCTGCTTCAGCAGCAAATATCTTTTTAAATATAGTCTATATTGAACCTACTGCCATTTAAACATAATTGTGATGAGAGATATAATTATTTTTTAACACCCCCTCTTTAAATTATGCAAAATAAAAAAGTTTAAAAATGCATTATTATTAAAAAAAGAATGTTTTTAGCTTATTTTTTGCTAAACAATTATTAAAAGTGACCGAATATAGTCAAAATAATTATCAAACAAGAAGCCGTGGTGAAAATCATTGTGGAACTAACGGCAATTCAACTTCTACAAATAAATCTCATTGTCCTATGTTGGCAGTATGTTATAGATCTCCACCAAAAAAAGGTTATGAAACAAAACCAAGAGAAAGATGGGGATTGGTAGCTCTTGTTCAAAGGGGAACAAGAAGGCAACAATTAGCAAAATTAGGTATTTTAAAAAAACCAGTAAGGGAACTGCCAAGATTAGAGATGATAAATCCAACAATCGATTTAGAAGGTTATAGACTAACTTCTGAACAAAAATATTCCTGCTCTCCAAAATGTAGGTATAATGGAACAGGATACTGTGAAGCAATGATATTAAAATTAGCAGAAGAATCAAGAGAATCTGCAAAATTAAATGGTTCTGCTCCAGATCTAGTCACATTCCGATGCACAGGAATGATCTGTCCAATTGATATGCCAGGGTGCAATAATATCATTGAAATTTCTCATTATAAAGAAATAAGAAACTAGAATTCTAATATTATACTTTAAAACACTAGAGCCTTACTACAATTTCATGAATAGGCAAAAGCAATTCAGGTCTTGTTATTATAATATCTGAAGTAATTTTTATTAATTTTATTCTTTCTTCTAAGGTGACACTTTCTGCAGGCCACTGATGACGTCCCCCTGCTTCTTGTCCACCAAGTAATTTTCCGTCTCTTTCAAAAAATTGAATATAAACACCATGGCCATTTTCTCCCCCATCTAAAGAACTAGTATCCCATACTCTAGCAATAGAAGGAACATATTTTTTTCCACCTGCTCTAGCAACACCCACAAATGCTTCAGTAGGACACTTATTTATAAAATATAAAGGATCAACAAAATTAGCTATAAAACCATCACCAATTAACTCTTTATAATCCCCATGATACTCTCTCCAATTAGTTGTTATATTCATAAAAAATTTTAGAATTAGGAGTTTATATAGATTATTGTGATTTTAAATTGCCTTAAATGTTTTCCAAGCAGCTTCAAATAACTGCTCCATAGCAGAAGCAAAGAAATCTGTATTTAACCAAATAGCCACATCATAATTAGGATGAACTTTTTCATCATCAAGAACCATGAATAATAATTGTTGTGAATCAACAATTGCAAATCTTGCCCTTATTTTTGCCATGTTTCTTACTTCAGCATATTTTGAAAGTTCTTTTGCAATAGCCTTATTTGAATCATCAATAGGAGCTGCAATTCTTATTTTTACTCCTCTTTTTTTAGCTTTTTCAAGACTAGGGGTAAGAGCTTCTAATTTTCTGTTTAATCCAGCAGCAGTTGTAACAATAGTTACACTTGTCTCAGCTTCTCTTAGCATCATATCTAAATGATTGTAAACATTTTGTCTTCCCTTAACACTTCCAGATAAATCAGAAGGTTCAACAAATTTAACACCCTGTGTAAACAATGATGTTAATTCAGAAAGTATATCTTCGCCTTTTAATTTTTCCAATCTCTTGCTTTTTTCCTGAGCACTTGTTACAAGATTTTTTTTAACTCTTTCAATAACTTCTTCAGGCTTTAATGCAACAAATTTTATAGGTTTTCCCAATTTCATTACAATAAATCCCTTTTTTTCCAAGTTTTCAAGAATATCATAGGTCCTAGACCTTGGAACATCAGAAATATTTGATAGTTCTCCAGCTGTACTCACCCCTCTGGACAGAAGTGCAGTCCAAACTTTTACTTCATATAAATTAAGATCAAATATCTTTCTCAGCCTATTCAAAAATTCCTCTTTGACTATCATATTTTTTTCCTTCTTTTTCAAAATAATAACTTGCCTTGAGTATTTAAATGTTTTTGTCATTTAAACATGGTATTAAAAAATACCCTAGTTGTTATGACTATATCATAATATCTTTAATCATGTAACTTTATTTTTAGTACTGGCTGGTATAAATTTACAATCAATAATTAAACTTTGCTAAAATTGATTTTTATAGCATTTCCTTTGATTTTATCTTCAACTTCATGCTCATATTTTCCCCCACTATCATTCATTAAAACTTCTTTTGCATTTACTCTTTCTTTAATAAAATCTATCTGATTTTCTATAAGTTTTTTAATTTTTTCATCAATTGTTACACATAATTTAATCTTGTCTTCTTTAATAAAACCTGCATTTTTTCTAGCAGCCTGAACTTTCCTGCTTATTTCCCGAGCATAACCTTCTGCTTCAAGTTCAGAGGTCATTTTTGTATTTAATTTAACAGAAATTTCATTATTTTCTTTTTTTACATTTAACTTAGCTTCTTTAATATTCAGCTGACTTTTTATTAACTCAACTAAATCTCCATTTAATTTATTATTAACATTAATAATACAAGAAGCCAGGGGCCACTTTAATCCAATCTGAACTTTATCCCTTTCCCTTAATCCAACTTCAATAATTTTAGTTACAATCATAAATTCATCTTCTAATTTTTTATCAATTATTTTTTTATTATATTTAGGCCAAGAATCTAGATGGACACTATTTCCTTTTTTAAATTCTTGATATATTGCTTCGCTTATGTATGGAGCATAGGGTGCAAGTAATAGGGATAATGTTTTCATAATTTCTCCAACAACTTCTTTATTATCATCTCTTTCCCTAGTCATTTTAATATATGTTCTTGAAAAATCATTTACAGCAAAATCTATAATTTTATTTAATGCAATATCTAGAGAATAATCCTCTAAATTTTCAGTTGATTCTTTAATTAACGTATTCAGTTTACTCAAAATCCATTTGTCCTCTATATGTTTAACTGGCTTGCCAGCAATTCTTGATTTTTCAGATCTCTTGAGATTTGAACTTGCTGTCTCTAGCTGTTCATAGTATTTTTTACAATTATATAACACATTCAAAAAAGGCATAACACTTTCGTTTATCATATTTACTGAAAATCTTTTTTGATTTCCAGAATCACCTGTACAGAATTGTAGTCTTATTGCATCAACACCAACATTATCAATGATTTCTCTTGGTTTGATTATATTTCCCTTAGATTTACTCATTTTCTCCCCATTTTCATCAACAATATGGCCTGCACAAATTACATTTTTATACGTAACATCATTAAATAACATTGTAGAGATTGCGTGAAGAGTATAAAACCAACCCCTTGTCTGATCAATAGCTTCTGAAATAAAATCATAGGGAAATCTTCTTTCAAATTCTTTCTTATTTTCAAATGGATAATGAAATTGTGCAAAACTAGCACTTCCAGAATCATACCAACAATCAATAACATCTGAAATCCTTTCCATTTTCTTTCCACATTTACAATTGAGTTTAATATTATCTATCCAAGGTCTATGTAAGTCATATTCATCGAATTTATTTGAACTTTCTTTTCTTAATTCTGCAACACTTCCAATTATCTTTTCTTTTCCACATTCACATCTCCAAATAGGAAGCGGAGTTCCCCAAAATTTAAATCTAGATAAATTCCAATCCTTAATTCCTTCGAGCCAGGATCCAAATCTCCCTTCCTTAATATGTTCTGGATGCCAATTTATTTTTTCATTGAGTTTGACAAGTTTATCTTTTACAGAACTAACCTTAATGAACCAAGATTTAATTGCATAATACATTAAAGGAGTGGAGCATCTCCAACAAAAAGGATATTCGTGAGTATATTTTATTATCTTAAACAATTTATCTTCATTATCTAATTTAGCGATTATTGGTTTATCAGCATTTTTAATAAACAAATCATAAAAATCATTTATCTCTCTTGTAAATTTACCATTTTCATCAACAGGTTGTATAAATGGAATTTTATTTTCTTTACAAATTTCATAATCAACTTCTCCAAAAGCCGGAGCCATATGAACTATTCCTGTTCCATCTTCTGTTGTAACAAAATCACCTCCAAGAATTTTAAATGCCCCTTTTAAATCTTTGAAATAAGGAAATAATGGTTCATATTCTTTTCCAACCAAATCTTTTCCACTAATTTCTTTAATTATCTTAGGATTATCAAAATATTTATCAACAAGATCTTTAACAATAACATAAACAAAACCATTGTCATTCACATATGAATATTTTAATTTAGGATTAACAGCAATACACATGTTACTTGGAAGAGTCCAAGGGGTTGTTGTCCAAACCAATAAATTAGCATTTTCTTTAGAATTTTTTAATTTAAATTTAACAACAACAGAATCTTCTTCAACATTTTTATATCCTTGAGCAACTTCATGACTAGATAAAGGTGTCTGACATCTCGGACAAAAAGGAACAACCTTATGGCTTTCATATAATAGCTTTTTATCATATAATTCTTTTAAGCTCCACCAAACACTTTCAACATAATTATTATCAAGGGTTCTATATGGATTTTCTAAATCAATCCAGTATGCTAATTCTTGCGTAGACATATTCCATTCAGAAATATTTGAAAATACACTATCCTTACAATTTTGAATAAACTTATTTTCGCCATAGGTTAAAATTTCTTTTTTAGAATTAAGTCCAAGTGCTTTTTCAACCTGGACTTCAACAGGAAGCCCATGACAATCCCATCCACCTTTTCTAGGAACTGAAAACCCTTGCATGTATTTGAATTTACATATAATGTCTTTGAAAGTCCTAACCTCTAAATGATGCAATGCAGGAGGAGCATTTGCAGTAGGCGGCCCTTCTAAAAAAGAAAATAATTTTTTCTTAGGATCATCTTGAATAGCTTTTTTTATCCCTTTTTCATTTTTCTTCCAAACTTCTCTCGCATCTTCTTCAATTGTTTTAAAGTCAATCATGTTTAAATTCTCCTAAGAATTTGAACAGACAGAGAATCGAAAAGCGATTGTCTGTATCTCAAAAATATTCTTGATAAAACCGAAGGTTTTCTTGATTTTTGAGCCTTATTTAATTTATCTATCATATTATTATCTATAATCCTATATTTTTAAATTCTATTACTGCTATTTTTATTTAAATAATATAAAAATCCTTTTTCAATTGCTTCAATTGCACTCCCAAGTATATTCTTATCAACACCAACACATGAAAATTTATGAGTTGATTCTAAATTTTTATGGACAGAAAATCTGGGATTTTCTGTAGTTGAAAATAATTCTCCATCTAAAAAATCTATCCTAGTTCTAACAGAACTTTCTTCTTGTTTTTGCCTAGCTATTGATACATGAAAATCAAAAATATGCAAATCAGATGCTTCAGGATATTTTTCAAGTAAAATATTTTTAATAGTTTTAAATGCACAGTCAACAGGTCCCCCAAATAAAGTCATGCTTCCTTCAATTTCTTCATCATCTAAAATACACTTTACTTTAAAATAGGAGCTCTCCCTTCCATCCTTATAATTTGATTTTATTTCCCATTCTTTTATTTTAAAATTAATTTTAAAATTATCAAAATGTTTTTTAATTAAAAGCCATTGTTCTGTTCTAATGCTTCCATTTCTATAGCCTATTTTTTCCATTTCTTTTAATTCATCCATTAATTGCCTTATGTGGTCCTTAACATCAGGATTTTCTTTATCTAAAACATATCCAAATTGTTCAGCAACACTTATTACAGAACTCTTGCCACCTAAGCTATTAAGTAAGATTGTTCTTTTATTTCCAAAGTCCTCTGGATTTACATGTTCATAACTAGCTCCTTTAAGATGAGCATCAATATGTACTCCTGCTTTATGTGAAAAAGCACTGTCTCCAACAAAAGCTCTTTTTTCAGGAATATTTATTCCAGCAAGCCTAAATGCTTGTTCACTAATTTCTTTTAGTTTTGTTAAATCTACATTTAATTCATTATTCATTTTAACAACATAGACTGGAAGAAATTCTGAAAAATTTAAATTCCCAATCCTCTCACCAATTCCATTTATTGTTCCTTGCACTTGAACAATATAAGGCAAAGAAGAAATAGTGTTTGCCAATGCAAGATTAGAATCATCATGAAAATGAACTCCTAATTTAAAATCAACCTCTAATTTTTCCAATTTCTCAACAACATCTTTTAAAATATCTCTTGATTCCTCTGGAAGCACACCACCATTTGTATCACATAGAACAACTCTTTCAGCACCAGCATTTATTGCATTTTCTAAAGTTTTAATTGCATATTCTTTATTTTCTTTAAATCCATCAAAAAAATGTTCAGCATCATAGAATACATGAATATTCTTAGAAACTAAAAATTTAACACTATCAAATATTTTTTTTAGATTTTCTTCTCTAGTTATTTTCAATTGTTTTTCAACATGAGAAATGCTAGATTTTCCAAATATGCAAGCATATTCAACCCCGGTTTTTACAATGGACTTAAGATTTTCATCATCTTCAACATTTTCTTTCATAGAAGTTGAACCAAATGCAACAATCTTTGCATTTTTAACAATTTTAAGAGCATCTTTAAATGATTCAAATATTTCTGCAGATGCTAGTGGCCATCCAAGTTCAATATAATCAACACCAAATTCATCCAGTCTTTTACATAATTCCATCCTATCTTCAAAACTAAAGCTAGCTCCTTCTGCCTGTTCCCCTTCTCTTAATGTGCAGTCATAAATTTCAATAGTCATGAAAAAATCCTGTAAACCCTTTAGAGTTTGCTTAAATAATAATGCCTATAATAGCAATGCTAGCTATAATACAGAAAAAAATTTGCATATTTTTTATTTTTTTCTGGACAAGAAAATTCAGATTAGAATTAAGAAATTTTCTTGTAATTGTAGAAATTATTTCAATTTGTCTGTTTGTCTTGCTAGCCTTCATATCTAAGCTAAATCTAAGGGGTTTTTAAAATTTTCCAATATATTCTATTTAGGAAAACTAGCAGCTATTGCACTAGTTTTTCTCACATTACCATTACATCCGTTTCCATTACCATTTGCACCAGGATTTAAATGTTGTTCAACAATTCTTGCTATATCGGGTCTAGAATTATCTTCCCCCCTAATTTTTTCTTGGTTTTTTAAATGATAAAATGTATTGCATTTATATCTAGAGCAAAAATCCGTTGGCAATGGTGCTGATTGTGCAGTTCTACAATTAGAATAATGGGGGCATAGGTATTGTGGATCAATTCCAAAAGGTCCATCTTCATCTATTCTATGAAGCACTTGAATTACAGTTCCAAAATATTCTCTCATATTAATATTCCCCCCTTTCAACAGTCTCAGAAAAATTCTCTTTCAACGCAGAAGCAGTGTAATTTATAACCATAAAATTTCCTGCAAGCCTAATAAATGAGCTTGCTTATAATAGGACTAATAGAATTGCAACTAAAACAACATTCAATATATAGGCAATTTGCTTGATGGAGTTATTGTTGTTGCAAATTGTCTTATTAGAGAATTCTGGAAAAATACTAACACAATTACCAGAATTGTCTATAATTTGATTTTGCTTAGCCATGTTAAACTAAAGAATAATGGGTTTTTAAGTTTTATTGTTATTTACTTATTTTTTATTTTTTCTAGTTTAATTTTTTTAACAAGATTTATATATAAAATTAATCTCCTATTGAAATGAAAAAGACAGTGTCAAGAATAATAATTTCTCATGTTATAGGTTTTATAATATTCCTAATTTTATTAGCAATAGCAAATATGCTATTACCAAAGATTAATATTTTACTTTATTCAGAAATGATTAATTTTTTTAATTCAAGTATATTATTTCTATTATTTCTAATGTTACTAGGAATGATAAATGAAATATTCTGGGGATTCTACTTTCCATTCAATGTGCTGGCTCCAGTATCCGCTGCCATATTAAGTAAATTTGTCATAGACTTTATTCAAATGATTTGGAACCTAATACAAAATTATACAGTAATAAAAATAAATATTCCATTTGAAATCCTGGGCCCAGGAGTTTTCTTCATAGTAATAATTACAGGATATATACTCTTAATAGCAAGGCATGGAAAACCCAAAGAAGAATGTAAAAAAGTAATTGTAAAAGAGAAGAAATCAATAAAGCCTAAAATTATAAATAGAATAGTTAGGAAAAAGAAAATAAAAAAGAAAAGATAATCATTTCCACATTAAGTCTTCTAAATAATCCTTTATTGGATCCCAATAAAACTCATTCCAGCCAAGAGATAAATCTTCAAATAATTCATCAGGAACATTTTCCTGAGCAAATACAAGTTCTGTTTGTTTAGGCCCTTTTGCTTTTAATTCTATTTTAACATCTGAAAATTGATTTTTTGGAAAATCTTCACAAGCCCATTTCATTACAATTTTTTTTCCAGGAACAACTTCAACAAATGTTCCAAATAAATAACCATCATAAGCTGAGAATTTTCCATTTGGTTTAGCATCAGAACTAACTTTTCCACCAATTATTTTCTGAAGTTTTCTAGCATTAGTTAGATATTCATATATATCACTAGTGCTTGCATTAAAAATTACATCTTGTTTAATAGTTTTCATACATTCTAAAAAAAATCCTTCTTTTTAAACTTTTTGAACTTGTTAAGTCAACTTGTAAACTTAACATATTTGCTCTCCATCTTAGATGTCGAGTTATATTGATATTAATAATAAATATTAGCGAAACATAGAAAATTTTTAATTTTCTGGGTGCTCAGAAATCTTTAGATTTCTGACATCTTCGAGCATGAGGAGAAGATTGAGCAAGAATAATGTGAGCCGAATGTAAATGAGGTGAACGTAATGTTAAGAATTAGGGTTTACTTTACAGAACTAGTAATTCTATCTTGCAACAACATAGAATCCACCATCTTTTTCTTCTATATTAAAACTTTTTACACCTTCAGCAAGTGTTTCTCTTCCAATAACCCTTACCTCAGGTTCAATTGTTCTAGATTTTGAAGGACTATAGACAAATAAAAACTTTAATAATCTATAAAATCCATTTTCATTAGGAGTCCCTTCTTGTTCAACTTCTATTTTTCTTTCCTCCTCAACAATAGTTCTAATTAAATCTGACCTTTCATCTCCAATTGAGATAGATACGAGGGGAAAAGTAGCATAGGGTCCAAATCTTCTTTCAAGAACATTATCCTTTAAATTGACCATCCAAGATTTATAAATAAATCATTTATAAAATTATCTAGCTTTTAGTTCCTAGAAAAAGGATTTTTATAATCAACAATTCCATGAACATTAGTCCCCTTATCACAATCTCCAGTATCATTACCTTTATAATCAAACATACTAAATACATCTCCATCTTGAACATAAAATCTTATTGTTTTTCTTGCAAGTTTTTCAGCAAACCAATCACTTACATCCTCTAAATCTTCAATATTACCTAATCTTAAAGCAACATAGACTCTTCTAGACATTTTCTCTATTTCAGGATATAAAAACGGATTTCTGTCACAATCAACCATAAGTAAACTAGAATTAAATATCCTATTATCAAATGCAAATTGAATCTCACTATCTGTTGGAAGAAACAAATCATCTTCAAGTCTAGTTAATGTAGCCCATCTATTATAACTCTTTTCTCCAATTAACCAAGCAAAAACACCTGGAAATATTTCCTGTCCATCAAATTCTTCAATTTCTCTATTTGGAACAATTCCATGACAAATCCTAAGATATGATTTACCTAAATCCTGATAAGAATAGGGTATTGATAATCTTATTCTATCCACAAGAACATTATCCATTTGAGCAATCCTTGTTCTTTCTTCAAGATTAGGGATCAATTTAGTGATATATTTTCTAAGGGAATGAACTTTTCCATCTCCAATAGATTCCTCTGCAGCAGTTCTTATTAACTCAAGTAATTCTTCCCTTGTTGGAACACAATATTTGTCTAATTGAATAATCTGAGTTGCAGAAGTTTGTCCATTTGCATTAATACTTACTTTTCTTAAATAAGTGTCATTTGGAAATCTAGCATGAAAACCAGGAATTATTAGCCCATTCATAAATAAAAAAACTAAAAATCATTTATAATTATTTATATTACTGTAAAATAATAGATAGGATTCAATAATCAGAAGTTTTCCTTTATTTTATCGCTTTTATATTCAACTATTTTTCCAGCTTGAATTTCAATTTCATCAGCATTTCGTAGGCAAGAAATTTGCGATTTTGTCAATATTGGAAAGTGTTCTACTTCAGCCAAATATTCAGGAATCTGCCAAACTTCTTCATCAGTTGTCATCCAGTTTTCATGATCAAACATACTTAGATCAACAAAATTAGAATAGCTTCTAAGAGTCTTTTTTCCTTTATCATTAAAATATTCATGAAAATAACTCATAACCAATTCTTTTAAAGAATCATAGACAGGTTCTCTATACCTAAGGGAATAATGATTTGTTTTAGATATAGCTCCCCATTTTCCATCTTTTTCAAAAACAGCAACAACATGATCAAAATCTTTGTCATTTGCAGTTAAATCAACAAGCAAAGGAGCATAGCCATTAACCCTTAAAATCAATGCAGCAAGTATAGCGCCCTCAATACAATGGCATCTATTATTTTTTAACACCATCCTTGGTGAATAACAGCTATCACCACTTTCTTCAAAATTAATAGGAATTTTATTAATAAAATCCTGGATTTTTGCAGGAGTATTCAAACTCTTGAATAATTTTAATTCTGAGTTTGTAAGTCCGAAATCCCCTTTCATTTTTATCCCTCTATTATTAGAAAGAATAAAAGGTTATAAAATTAACTTAAAGCTTTAGCAAGAAATCCGACCCTTTCAAGGGGCGGATGAATTGCGTTGGTTCTATTACTTCTTGCTAAAAATATTTATTTCTAAATATCTTATTATTTATGAGCTAGACT
>Ga0208245_1000177_pt1 | contig 63326 bp, 56 predicted proteins | sample RifOxyC1_FD_184035 | JGI IMG/M metagenome (GOLD analysis project Ga0208245, IMG submission 184035) | Soil microbial communities from Rifle, Colorado - Rifle Oxygen_injection C1 (SPAdes) | ecosystem: Environmental > Terrestrial > Deep subsurface > Rock core/Sediment | place: Rifle, Colorado... | reverse complement strand
TAAAATTCTTCGCTGTCGCTCGTTGAGTTCTGGTAATATCCCAGAAAGTTTAATTTTTAGTTTATCTTCACGTTTTTTATCCACGTAAATATTAAATCATAATATTCATACGAGGCCAAGATCTATCTTAAGAATGAGCAGTTATTTTTTGACAGTCCCTTAATATAGGTGATAAATTCTCCAGATAAATATCCTCGACCTACTATTAAAAGCTTCATTTTGCCATTGGAGTGCTTGTTAAAATCATCAATGAGTTTTTTACCCTGTGGCAATTCATCGATATTTCCAGGGCCCCAATTATATCCTGCAATATGGAAATAATCTTTTGTGTGGGAGGCATTAGTAATCGCCGTATAAAAATGAGAGGTGTGGCCCTATAAAACTGCGAACCTGACCAAAACAATCGGAGTTTTCCCTCGTAGGTTATTCTATATAGAGAATAGAAAACCTGGAGGTAAGGATGCTTCGCATGGATCAAGTTAATAAAATTAGAAAAGACTTTTCTGTTAAAAACTTAAGTATCAATAAAATTTCTCAAAAGCATCATCGTTCAGGGAATACCGTTAATCGATATGTTCATCTAAGTTCAGAGGAGTTGAGCAAGACGCCAACGCGCACCAAATCAAAATCGGTTATTACGGAGAATGTTATTGTTGCAATAAATTCTTTTATTGATGAAGAAGTTGAAAAAAAGTCCATAGGAAACAAAAATATACTGCTAATTTTATTTTAAAAAAATTAGTGGAGCAAAAAATTTATAACGGGTCACCTCGACAAATAAGTTAAGAATGCTAAAGGTTTTTTAGAATTAGTCGAGATGAGTAATTGACTAAAGCATGGACTTGCTTTAAATTAATGAATCATCAATTAAAACAACAATGGGAGGTTACCTTATGAAAAATATTATTATAAAAAAAGTGGCCTCTTCTACTTCGAGTAAGTAACAGACTGCCTACTGATAAAAATCGCAAAAATTTAAATTAAAAATGCAATTGCAGTTAATCTGTTTGTGTTAATTGTTATTGCAATTAACTTGGAGCTTAAATGGAAGTTAAAACATTTGCCGGCGGTCTAATGGCATTAGATCGGGATGAAAATTGTCTTGGAAAATTATACGGAACATTAACCAGTTCACGCCATTTTGTTGGTACAAATTTGGAAATATTCTCTGACGGAGAAAAGGAGGAAGTTGCAGTAAGTTTGTTCGAAGAAGTAAAAAAACGACATCCTAATGTACTAGTGCATTTCATGAGCTGGAAAAAAGAAGAGAGCAAAGAATACGAAGCGCTTTTACCAACACTTGGTTATAAAATTCTTTATGAAAAGAAATATTTTTTCAAAGATATTGTTAACTATAAATCGCCATATTGTGATTTATTTGAGTATGAACAATTAAACAAGCTTGATCTCGATATATTGTTAAATATCTTAGAGGATATTAGAGTCAAGGATCCTACCGAAGATCTGCAAATACCTGTCTCAGAGGCCTATGCAGAGCTTATTGAAAACTATCGTCAACCCTACGCAACGGCATGGAAAGTTGCTACGACTGATAAGCAGATAGTTGGAATTATTCTTCCAGATATTTTTTCTGATGAGCCAAAAAAGGGAACACTGGGGTATATAGGAGTAACCTCCTCTTTTCGCCAAAAGGGTTGGGCAAAAATTCTACATGCTAAAGGGCTGGAAGAGATTACCAAGCTCGGGGCAACAAAATATTGGGGATCAACCCATGTAGAAAATATTGCAATGGCCAAAGTTTTCGAGAGTAACGGCTGCACACTGGCAGGAATTAGAAGACATTGGAGTAATCATGGTTAATATTACAAATGACGATATTTTGGCCACATATTTAGAGGAAGGCCACGTAGATACAATTTTGGGACCTCTCAGTAGCGGAAAGGAGGCGCAAGTTTACTTGGCATTATTAGGTGAAGAATATCGTGCCATAAAGATCTTCAAAGAGGCCGATGAACGTAGTTTTAAATGTCGCACTGATTATACCATGACGATGTTTGAGTCTCATCGACGCGAGGCCCGGGCAATAAAGAATAAAAGTTCCTTTGGAAAAGAATTGGAAGAAGACTTCTGGCATTCGCGCGAGATTAATACTTTAAGACGACTTCATAAATTTGGGGCAAATGTTCCGAGAGTTATTACCGAAGGAGTTCGCTCGTTTATGATGGAGTGCTGTCGCGATGAGAACAATGTCTCGACAAAATTGGGTGAGTGGAGAAGTAATTTGAAAAATCCCGAACGCATCTATAAAACGATTCTGCATAATATGACAATTTTTATCAATGCTGGAATTGTGCATGGAGACCTTTCGCCATATAACATTTTGTGTGATGAAAATGAGAAAATAACTATCATAGATTTTCCCCAGTCTGTTAAGATCGATGCGGTAGATAATCATTTGGGTATGGAATTGCTCCTGCGAGATTTAAAAAATGTGACGACCTTTTTTAATAAGTATTATAAACTAACAATTCCTGTTGATAATCTAATTTCTAGTTGGGCAGAGCATTTCGAATTGTCACCGAGAGAGGTGGAACTTATGCGCTAGGCCAAAGCTACCGAAGCTATCTCGGTGAGATCTGCTCATTATAATTTGTGATTACTCTTGTTATTCCAAAATTTATAATTATACTTTTTCAATCAATCAATAATTTTTAAAGACATTATGTCTGTAAGGGGTACGTAATGAAAAAATTAACCTCCGCATTATTCTGTATTATTTCTATTAATAGTTATGCTCAAGACTGGATACTAAAGTCAAACAAAATTGCCGAAGAATTTACGATGGATATCGCTAAAGACTCACCAGAAACAGCGTCAAGTTTAGGTTACTCTCAGTTTGATTCCATGGCAGTTAATTTTGAAAATGATATGGAAACAAAGGATTTGGTGTTTTATGCTAAATGAAAAAAACGATTAAAAAATGAAATTAAATCAGTAACTGATGTAAATTACAAAATGGATTTACAGGTTTTGCAAAAGTCAGTTGACAATGCTTTGGTAGGATTAAAAATTAACGAGAAATATGGAGACATTCCGTTTTACTCGGCAACCAAGTCAATTTTTAGTGGGTTGCAAGAATTAATTAATAATCAATCACCAACGGAGAGGAAAAAGGCCGCAGTAGACCGCTTTAAGGCCTATGTAAATGGGCATGAAAAATACAAACCACTACTAGAAGCGTATAAAAACCGAATACTTTTTAGAGAGGCCAAATTTAAAAATCATAAGAAATATTATTCTCTCAAAAAAGAGATAGAATTATATTTATCAGAGTCTTCAACTTGGCAAAATAAAACAAGAACGTGTAGTAGAAGTCTTTACAAAAGAACTAGGCGTCTCTCCAGTAATGGCCGGATTGGAATTACGCAGATATACTTTTGAACAACCTGGCCAAGCTCCCACATATTATTATGGCCTTTTAAAACTTAAAAAGTTACGAGAGCAGATTAAAGAACAGCTAAAAGATAAATATTCTGAAAAATGTTTTAGTGATAATGTATTGGCAATGGGTTCGTTACCTGTTGATATAATTTCTTCCTATTTGCTTAAAACAATAAACTGTCGCGTCGTAAAAACAGTTAAGTAGTTTTAGCAAGTGGCCCGTTATCAGGTATTTCTGGCCATAGAACTTCAATAAACGAATTTCAATAGAGGATGCTCTCACTACCTCACCTCTGTTTTTATCGTTTTGTCATAAAATGGTGGCCTGGCAGCTTTAAAACACAAGAAGTTCACCAAGAGAGATGTCGAATCCTTCCACTCGAATATTCTTGGTTTGATTATTTTTTGTCTGGTTGGTAATTTTTAATTGATAAGGCCCATCATCTATTTTTCCATTTAATGTGAATTTTCCTTCGTGATCGCATTTGGCCGAAGTAATTTCAACATCTTTTTGTATTAGCGCTACTTCGCAAAATCTAACCGGAAGAATATTATCGCCTTTTTTTGTAATAGCTCGGCCACTAATTGAAGTATTTTTATGTTTGGTGCTAATGGGAATGATTCCACCGACAACAGTATGTACCGAGACGTTATTTCCATTGAGTCTTGAGGCATAACTTTTGTCTTGCTTGTTGGTCGTTGTAGAACAATTTGTCAAAAGCAGTACTGTCGTTGTGAAGAGGATAATTTTTTTCATAGAACACTCCCTGATCCAATAGTATCTCTTGTTTAGCGATATATCAATTGATGAACTATTTTGGTTAGTTAATAGGTAATCTTAAAAATCCCGAATTCATCTATAGTCAGCTAACAGAGTGCGAGAGATTGCAAGATGGCCATGAAAAATTTATAGGCACTTAATAAAATGCTTAAAAGATGTATATATCTCCGGTAAGGTTGGGATATATGTAACTTAGGAGGCATTATGCAAAACAGTTTGAAAGGATTAGTTTGTGGATTACTTTCTTTAAATTCTCTTTCGGTTTTAGCGGAAGCAAATATGGAAAATGTGAGCGGCCTGGCCTTCGAAGATTGTCAAACAATTTGCGAGGTGGTTGCTCAAGACAATAGCCGAGCATCACGTAATATTTGTATGGAAATTCAGGAGTGTCAGATCGTAGAGTGGGATGAACTTACTGATTCTTGTCGTTGGATTGGCGAAGAGACTCGGCGAGTGTTAGTTGATTGTTATTAGAGCAGTTAACGGTTTCTTGATATCCCTTGATTTTATCACTTATCTAATACCGAGCACCTATGGATCTGGAGTACTGATTAATTAAAACTTTTTACTGTTTTATGATGATTATTCTTTTTTCATCACTATCCCACATTATGATTGGCCAGATACTATTTTTTGACAACATAGGAACACAGACAAAAGTTGTGTCTTCTATTTTTGTTTCATGAAATTTATGAAAGTGTCCAAAGGCCCAAACTGCCGGTTTCTGTTCTAAAGAGTGCCATAGGTTGGCCAATTCAATTTCTCCGCAATCATTATCTGGCCCGGGATCAAAACCTACACTGACAACATGATTGGTGATACTTTGCTTAAGTGCTAGCTCTCCACACATTCCGACACCAATTCCGGCCGGAGAGGAGTGAGTGACGATAAGTTCGGGGTGGAAGTGGTTGAAGGCCGAGGATGCAGATAATCGCTGTGTGGCCGAAATTGTATTGGAGACACTAGAAAAGTTGTCTATCTGTTGAGGACGGTCAATATTTAGCGCTCCTCCCAAAAGGCCCACGGTACTATTGCCAATTTGGGCAACGCTGCCTCGGGGTTGGTAGATTAGATTGTAAGAAGTGCGCCAAGTTTCGATCGCACCAGATGCGGCCATTTGTGCCAGCCAGTGGTGGTCTTCGTGATTGCCATCGATGGTGTAGAGCGGAATCGGTAAATGAAAAGATTCTTCCGAAAGAGTTGCGAAGATATCTGGAAAAAATCCAAAATCACCGAGACAAATAGCAGCACTAACTCTAAATTGTGAGCGCATTAGCGCCAGTCTTTGAGGGAGATGATGGATATCCCCATGAATGTCGCCGATTAAAAGTATTCTCATAATATCACCCACTATTATATTAAACTAAGTTGTTCGGGCGAAGTCGCGATCTACGCGAGATTGAAAGACCAAGATGTCGGATAAAATTCTTTTTAACATTGTTTTTTCTATTTGGGTCAACTCTTCAAGTTCTATGAGGTTGTCGGCCTCTTTTTTGGACAAAATTTGATTGGCCTGATGTTGTAAGCGAATTCCGAGTAAAAAACTAAAGGCCTGATTTAGTTCGAGAAGACTGGATTCGGCCAGTACTCCTTTTTTGTGCAAAGTGGCCAAACGTGCTAGCGTTCCAGTTTCTTCGATGCCATGCTTTAGGGCGTATATGCGCGCAAAATTTATTATAGGTAAAAGAGCGGCCTTTACATTTAGTGCCGGACTATTATTGTCTTTTGCCTCGGTTTGTAGATTGCCAAAAAATCCCAATGGTGGCCGATATTGTAGAGTGATTTGCGCCAAGACAAAAAAGAAAGCGTGAGCGTTGGTTAGCATAGAGTCTAGTGATTGGCGCAAATTGGCCGTTAAAGTAGTGTCGCCATAAATTGCGCGAAAATCAAAGAGTACATGAATTTCTGCCAGCTCATTGGAATTAGCTGCCGAGATGGTGTCGAAAAAATATTTTTTCCAGCTAGCTAGTGGGCGACACCATTTTGGATTCATGGCCATGACTTCGCCTCGACAGTAATCGTAACCGGCCTCATGTAGCCAGTCGCAAACTTTTTTTCCCATCTGTAAAAAATATTTTTGTGTTGCTTCTAGTTTTTCGGGAGCAACATCTTCAAAGACAATTCCATTATCCATGTCTGTGCGCATGGTTTGCTCCCCGCGTGCTTCACTACCAAAAACAACAAAAGCAAATTTGGCCGGGGGCGGCCCCAGTTGGTCGTCAGCAAAATCTAAAAATTTAGCGGCCATGGTATCCGCAGTAGAGGAGAGGATTCTAGTGATACTTTCAATTTTAGCATCATTGTCAAGCAGTGCACTTACTAGAGCGGGAAGACATTTATAGTGGCCAATGATTAAATCAGAAGTTGTGGAATTTTGCATTTCCTTAAGAAGGATAGAGGCCGGATGTCTTTGTGTTTGTAAAACTTCATCGGTACTAATTAGGCCAATAGTTTTTCCTTCTTTATCGGTTACCGCTAGGTGATGAATGTCTCGAGACTGTAGCATCATCGTTGCCTCAAAGAGCAGCGCATCTTTGGAGATGGCCACGATGGGAGAGGTCATGATGCTGGAGGCCGGATGGTTTAAGTCATAATTTTTTAAGTAGACACGATTACGCAGATCGTGATCAGTAATAATTCCGATGTGCTCACCAGAAGGTGTTTTAACTAAAATAGCGCGGGCCTGAGATTTGGAAATAATTTCGATGGCCTTTTTTATCGGAGTATCTAGGGCACATTCGGCAATGGGGCGAACAAACTGTTCTACCGGAGAGCTGGGCATTAGAAGAGAGTGCTGTAGTTCATTGAGCATTTGCGATAAAAATTCCGTTTGCTTATTGCGGTGGGCGATATTTTTGAAAGTGTAAATTTCACCATTTTTTTCTTCCAAATTCATTTCGGAGTAGCTAACCACTACCTCCAAAGGAGTACCTGTTTTACTGCGTAAGGAGATCTTATCGGGGATATCGCTGTGGCCATTTTTACCAATTAAGTTGAGCGAGGGGCCGGCGATAATATCGGAGATAGATAATTTTAACAGCTCATTTTGAGAGTAACCCAACATATCTTGCAGAGCTTTGTTGGCATAGATAATTTGTTCGTGGACACAAAGTGCAATGCCCTCAATACTGGATTCAACCAGCAAGCGATATTTGTTCTCGGAAGTTTTAAGTGCCATTGCCACTTTTTCTCGATCTTTTTCCAAATTAATGGCCTGTTTGGCCATATAGGCCATTAAGAGAATCAGTAACGCCGAGATAACGGCCGTCACCCAAATGTTTTTTTGAGTGATTTGCGCAATCTCTTCGTCTACGTCCTCTACGTATATGCCGGTTCCGATAATCCATCCCCAAGGCGCAAATTTTTTGATATATGATAGTTTGGGAACTACTCGACTAGGATCATCCTTCCACTGCCATAGATAGTCGATATATGCCTGGCCGTTGCTTTGATCCTTATTTACGGCGCGAACAAATTCTAAGAAAAGTTTTTTTCCCGCCGGATCGGCATAGTTAGAAACATCTTGTCCGTTGAGTTCGGGGCGGTAGGGGTGAATTAGCATAATCGGCTTTTCATCTGTGGCCCAAAAATAATCTTTGTTTTCGCTGCCGTAACGAATATTACCAATTTGCTCAAGTGCCAGTTTTTGGGCCGCCTCTTTAGAAATTAGGCCGGCAATCTCTTTTTTGTGTAATTCATCTAGTTCGCTTATCGCCACAAGAGTTAATTCTCGAATGGTTTCTCTCTTTTTTTCAATCAGTGCTGTACGCATGGCCGGTATGAAGATTGCGAAAATAGAAATTTCAAAAAGAGCAATTGCGACGATGGCCGGCGAGACGATATTGAGGAGAAAATTTTTTAATCTAAATTTCATTTATTGTATTGAGTTATCAACAAATATGCTCTACCGTAATAATGAGGTTTGATTTTATTATCGGCAAGATAAAAATAAAAATGTGTCTCAATTAGGAGGGGCCATGGGCAGTCTTGATTTTAAATCGGAAATACCAAAAGAGCATGAGGATGAGTTGGTCGTGAAATACAATTCACGTATAGGGGCATTTTTGTTTGTCATATATGTTGCCGCCTATGCCGGTTTTATGGCCTTGAGCTCTTTTTTTCCAGAACGTATGGGCGGAGAAATTTTGTTTGGACTTAATCTCTCTGTTAGTTACGGTTTTTTTCTTATCGTCTTAGCATTAGTTTTAGCGGTTATTTACATGAAGCTTTGTAAAAAAACAGGTAACGGAGGGCAACAGTCATGATTCACTCATCATCACCAGTAGCAATAATAATTTTTCTGGCCTTCATCAGCGTTGTTTTGGGAATTAGCTTCTATCTCGGGGCCAAAGCAAAATCATCCAAGGGATACTTTACTGCCGGAGGAACAATTCACTGGGCAGTAAATGGAATTGCTTTTGCGGGAGATTATCTCTCGGCGGCATCTTTTCTTGGTATTTGTGGAATGATTGCTTTTTTTGGGTATGATGGATTTTTGTACTCGATTGGCTACTTGGCCGGCTGGATCGTTGCACTATTTATTATTGCGGAACCACTTAAGCGTCTTGGACGCTACACTTTTGCTGATGCGCTAGATAACAAATTTAATTCTCGGAGCATCAAACTTACTGCTGCAATCAGTACTTTGGTTGTTAGTATTTTCTATCTAATTCCACAAATGGTTGGAGCGGGGGCATTAGTGCAACCACTTTTAGGATTTCCCCATTACGTCGGAGTAATTATTGTTGGCCTGGTTGTTATCACTATCGTGGTTACTGCTGGAATGGTCTCAACTACTTGGGTACAGTTCATCAAAGGTTCGTTACTTGTTTGTTTGTGTTTTGTTATTACTATTATGATTTTAAATAGAGGGATTTCTACTGAACCAAAAAAATCTGATGGTACACCTGTTAAAATCTTTAAACATGATCTTTCTAGTGCGGAGGTAATACCACTACCAGGAGATGCACAGCGAGAATTGATCCCTCCATCAGAGGGCTGGGTAGATAAACCCTACGTTCGTATATTGGATAAAACCAGTGGAGAGGTGAGTGTTTGGCGTAAGGAAGAAGGTGATAAATATTTTGAAACCCAGACGATGGTTGCTTACAAAGATGGCCGAAAAATGGCCAACGGAAAACCGCATGGGAAAGGAGAAGGCCAAGGAGATTTAAGTCCAGTTGGTTATGCATATGCGCTACCAGGGGGAGTCAAAGAGACGGGGCCATTGGGGCCACTATCTTTTATTCAGACGATGCAAAGCTCTAATGTCATTTTGTGGGGTAGCGATAAAATTATGGAGCAAGATGGTACGGCCACTACAGTCTATTATCAGCGTCCATCTCCTGGAAGCGATTTCATGACACCGGGATCGAGTCCAACTTTTAAAAAAGTAAGGAGCAAAAAATTAACTGATAAGTTAGATTTTCTTTCTCTAATGTTGGCCCTGTTTTGTGGAACGGCCTCGCTTCCTCATATTTTAATTCGTTATTACACCGTAAAAGATCAGATTAGTGCTCGCAAGAGCACGGTAGTGGGGATTGCGGCCATTGGCTTTTTCTACGTTCTGACACTATTTTTAGGACTAGGGGCCATGACTAGTGGGACTATGGATGTGTCGGATTCAAATATGGCCGCACCTTTATTGGCCAGAAGTTTTAATGAACTACTTTTTTCCATTATTTCAGCGGTGGCATTTACTACCGTATTGGGAACGGTTAGCGGATTAATTATGGCCGCCAGCGGAGCTGTCGCGCATGATATCATGAGCAACTATCTGAAGATTGATATGGATGATTTTCAAAAAGTTCGTTCCGCCAAATTTGCCTCTATTGCAGTGGGACTATTGGCCATTATTTTAGGTATCTTGTTTGCCAAAATGAATGTTAACTTTTTAGTGGGATGGGCCTTCAACATTGCCGCTTCATCCAATTTGCCGGCCTTGGTCATGTTGCTTTTTTGGAGTAAGACAACTAAGGAAGGAATATCTTCGGCCATTTTGGTGGGAATGCTCTCTTCTTTATCTTGGATATTGTTGAGTGCGCAGGCATACAAGGATGTTTACGGGATAGATCCGGCCATGGCCATTGTCCCTTTTAGTCAGCCGGCAATTGTAACAATACCTCTTGGATTTTTGGTATTGATTGTGGTTTCACTCTTCACGCAGAAGAAACCGCAGACAATATAATTATTCTTCATCTAATTTATGCCACCTATCATAGCGCAAAAGCATCAATAAACTGGGAATTGCAATCAGGGTGGCAATTAGATAATACATCGGCCAACCCACGGCCGCTTGAATGTACCCTGATGGTGTTTGAATGATAGTACGTGAGGCGGCCATTAAACTGGTTAGCAGCGCAAATTGGGTTGCGCTGAATTTTTTAGAACATAAACTTAAAAGGAAAGCAGAATAGGCAGCGTTGCCCATCCCACTGCAAAAGTTTTCTATGGCGATAGAGCTGACCATGAGGGGATCAATCGTTCCTAGTTCTTCCAAAAAAGAAAATGTTAGGCCGGAGAAATTTTTTATGATCTCAAATAGATTGATAGATTTTTGCATTCCTTGGGTGGCCAGCCACATAAAGGTTAATCCGGCCGCGCCTTGTGTGATGCCAAATAACCATAGGGACTTTTTTAATCCGAGTCGCACCATCGCCGCACCACCAAGTAAAGTTCCTCCCAAAGTGGCAAAAAGGCCAAAAAATTTAAAGACGATTCCAATTTCGGTTTTAGAAAAACCAAGATCCATCATGAACTTTGTAGTAAAGGCAACCGTCATGACAACGTCCATTTTATATAGGAGGACGAAAACTAAAATTTCATATGCTCCCTTTCTCGTGAAGAAATCTATAAAGGGTAGGGCCACGGCATCTTTTAGTGTTTTGGGAGTTGCCACCGACTGGGCAGGTTCAGGGGCAAAAATTGAGGCCAAAATTCCTACTATCATAGTGGCAGACATAATCAGATAAACTGATTTCCAGGGCATATGATCCGCTAAAATTAGCGTAACGCCGCCAGAAACTAGCATGGCAATTCGGTAGCCGGTAACGTATAAGGCCGATCCAAAACCTCGCTCTTTAGGAGTAAGTAGATCTGCTCGATAAGCATCAACAACAATATCTTGAGAGGCACTAAAAAAAGCGACTAAAAGAGGAACGAGGGCCAAGGGCCAGTAGGAAACCATGGCCGAAGGGGGAATAAAGCCCATGGCCGCGATAGAAAGGGCCAGCATTAGTTGAGCAATTAAAATCCATCCAGTCCGTCTTCCTAAAAGTGGTGGAACGTAGCGGTCAATTAGTGGTGCCCATAGAAATTTTAGCGAATATGGCAAGGCGATTAGTGAAAAAATTCCCATGGTTCCAATGTCGATTTTCTCTTCAGTCATCCAGGCCTGTAAAGTGGAGCTGGTTAGTGCCAAAGGAATTCCAGAAGAAAACGCCATGAGCAGCGTTACTAGCATTCTAGGATTAAAAAGAACTGATAGCATAAAAAACATCCTTGTTTTTAGGCCTAGGCCTGATTAACAAATAATATCGTTACTTATGGCCTAGGGCCAGTGGAAATAATCTCGCTCTTGTATAATCAATTTTTCTACCCGATAATTTTCGCCAATAATAATAAATTAAAGGAGAGCTTATTATGGAGATGAAAGAGTCACTTTGGAATCGTTTCCAAAAATATGTAAAGATTGATACTCAGGCAAATAGTAAAAGTTCTACTGTTCCGTCTTCTTCCGGACAGGAGCTATTGGCCAGAGAATTACAAAAAGAGTTAGAGGAGTTGGGAGTGAAAAATTCCTATCTTGATCGGGGATATTTATATTTTTCTATTGAGGGAAGTAAAAAGACGGCCGCCAATATTCCGGCCATTGGATTTTTGGCCCATTTGGATACTGCCGAGGATGCTTCGGGAAAAAATGTAAGGCCCAAGCGACATAGTGCTTATTCGGGAGGCGATATCAAAATAAGTGACGATGTCATTTTATCGCCTCAACATTTTCCTGAACTAGCGGACTACAAAGGGCACGATATTGTAACCGCTAGCGGAGATACTTTACTAGGAGCGGATAATAAGGCGGGAGTAGCAATTCTTATGACATTAGTGGAGTTGTTACAAAAGAAAACTTGGGAGCATGGGCCAATATATTTTGCTTTTACTCCGGATGAAGAAATTGGCCGTGGAATGGATCATTTTGATGTTAAGCGCTTTGCCGCAGAGGCCGCTTACACCGTTGATGGCGACTTAGTAGGGTTTGTGGAAAATGAAACATTTAATGCCGATGAATTGACAATTGAAATTAGTGGTAAGAGCGTTCATCCGGGGAGTGCAAAAAATAAAATGGCCAATGCTGTTATTATTGCTTCCGACATCATAGCTGCTTGGCCGGCAAATATGCTACCCGAATCGACCGAAAAGCATGAAGGATTTATTGGCATTATGAGTGTAAGTGGAGGTGTTGAGAAGGCCTCAATTAGAGGGATTGTCCGAGATCATGATCTTAGCAAAATGCATGGAATGGAAGAGTTAATGGCCGCTATTGTAGAGGAGAAAAAGAAAAAATATCCGTTGGCGCAGATTGTTCTTAAGTTTAGAGAGCAATATCGCAATATGAAAATTGTGATAGATAAACATCCTCAGGTGATGAAAAAATTGTTGCGTTCAATGGAATCAGTCGGGATTACTCCGCGCATAAAACCAGTTCGGGGAGGAACGGATGGTGCCAGATTATCTTTTATGGGAGTGCCAACGCCGAATATATTTGTAGGTGGTTCCAACTATCATGGGCGATATGAGTGGATATCGCTAGATGGCATGCATAAATCACTAGAGACCTTAGTTGCCTTAACTGTCGAGTGGGGAGAAAAATAAGAGCGATGCGCTTAAAGGGTTGGCCATTATAAATGGCCAGGCCTAAGAAAGAACGCGATTAAATACTTTGTCGATTTGTTTGGTATAGATGCTGCGAATTTTTTCTAAATCTAGAGAAGGCAGTTTGTACTTTACTTTAGCGAGTGCCAGATTGTTCTCTAACTTATCTATAAATTGTTTTAGATTATTTTCGGACTTTTCTTGAGGAGATAGTTCAAAAGAACTTTTTTGGATAATTTCATAGGCCGCTTCGCGAGTTATCTCGCATTCGGTAATAATTAAATGTAAAAAATAACTGGATAGATAGCTAAAGTCGATGGCAATTTTGCTTTCAATTTTTTCTTTATTGATAGTTAAATTAGTTAGCATGTCGTCTAATCTTCCCAGCGCATAGTAAAGTAGTCCAAAGTGATCAGGCAGATATAACCGTTCTGCGCTGGAATGAGAGATGTCGCGTTCATGCCAGAGCACAATATTTTCTAGCGCAATTGCCTGATGCGATTTAATTACGCGGGCAAGGCCCGAGATATTTTCAGAAGAGATGGGGTTTTTCTTGTGAGGCATTGTTGAAGAGCCTTTTTGCTTTTTCGAAAATCCCTCTGCTACATCTTGAACTTCTGAGCGTGAAAGGTGGCGGATTTCTACCGCTAGGCGTTCTATGGCCGCAGCGATCATGGCACCGATTGAGACTGCTTTGGCAATATGATCGCGGGGGATAATTTGGGTTGATAGCTCTTCAACGGTAAGTCCCAAGGCCGCCGCGGCCTGCAGTTCAACTTCTGGGGTGAGAATGGTGTAGTTCCCCACTGCGCCTGAAAATTGGGCAGTTAATTCTGTTTGCATAAAGGTTATTAGATCGTCATGACGTCGCTTAAATTCACAATAATGGCCTAGTAATTTCTGGCCAAAACTTAAAGGTTCCGCATGCATTCCATGAGATCTTCCAATAGAGATAATATTTTTGGACTCTAGTGCGCGATGTTTAAGAGTGCTGAGTACTTTTACTAGTTTGCTCTCGATTAGTTCCAGTGAGGCGCGCATTTGGAGAGATAGAGAAGTATCAATGATATCAGAAGAAGTTACACCGTAATGAAAAAATTTACCAACAGAAGCAGGAAGTTGTTCAGTAATAGAGGAGCAAAAAGCAATAACATCATGCTTCGTTTGTAATTCCAATTCATCTATGCGGGCAGGATTAATTTGGGCCTTTTTTTCCACTTCGTTAGCAATATTCGGTGGAATAATTTGATTACTCTCAAGAGCGCGAAGGAGGGCCAATTCAACGCGGAGAAATGTTTTAAATTTAAATTCGTCGCTCCAGATATAGCTGATTTCGGCAGAGTCGTATCGATTAATCATATATCAATTGCTCCGATTAAGTGAAAGTGAGGTTAGCAAGAGTACATAAAAATATTTGGAGACTGTCAACGAGGATATTGTCTGGGCAGATCCTGAGCGCAATGGTCAAGAAAGAGGTCTTGGGTATTAGGCCATAAAAAAGATTGTTCTCACTCTAGGCATGAAATAAAATGATAGGGAGTATCGAGTATATTGCGAATAGAATAAAATAAAATAAAATAAAATGGAGAAAAGATGAATTTATTTGCGCGAGTTTTGCCCTTTTTTTTGGGGGCCATTGTTTTTAATCAACAGCTTTGGGCCGGAAGCATTACTCCCTACAGCAGACGACATAATTTAGAAACGAATAACTCTTCATTGGCCACTGCTTGGTCAAAGAGAAATGGCCTAGGAGCGAAATACTTAGTTATTTCTACTTCTAATAAACAAGATGGAAGCGAAGTGTCGCAAATAAATGAGTCAGCAATGATTCCATATCTTTTTGCAAACGTAGATAAATTTTCGATAGATGCCAGCTATCATACTGGCAATCGTGAATATAAAAATCTTGATAACCCGGCCATTGATTATAAGGTTACGGAGACGGCCCTTTATTTGGGGTGGCGCTTGAGTGATAGTTTTGCTTTAGGTGCGGAATATGAGAGCTCTTCTGAAAAATTTGAAGGTATGCCAGATATCGAAGCTATCCAAAATACCATGGGCCTTGGTGGTAGTTTTCGCTCTTCCGTTTTCTATTTTGGTGGCCGCTTTTTATTAGATAGTAATTCTTCTGCTACCGCTGGAATCTCTGAGCAGAAAATCTCTTTTTCTCATTTCGTAGCATCAATTGGGTATAGCGATTTTCGCGAAGGAGGGCGCCAGGGAACCAGTTTAGATTTATCCTATCTCTTGCGGGCACCGGTGCAAGATGGGGAATGGGCGATTGGGGAACGCAGTTGTGTTGAGGCGGAATTGGTGTGGGCGCAAAATGACATAGAGCTGATTGCCAAGTTAAAGCAAGATAGCGAAAAAGATTATGCTGAAGAGGTAGAAAATAAATTAACAGAGTATGGGTTTGAATTGTCGTTGTTTCTTATGCAAAACTTTTTTATTACTCCGCAAATTAAAATAGGGACATTAGCGTACACTACTGATTTAGATATTTCAGCGGAAGATAGAGATATTTCCGAGTATGCACTACGGGTTGGTTTTTTATCTGATAAATTAGAATTATCGCTGATCTATCAGATCGCCTCATATAAGCAAAAAGTGTTAGGTATGTTGTACGAAGAAATCGAAGATAATATCACCACCGTTGCGGCAGTGGGAGTTGTAAAGTTTTAGAATTAATTTAGTGGACTGCAAACCCACATCTGCCGCCGGTATATAGGTAGTGAGTAAGAGGAACTTCGGTAGTGGGGCTAATAGGGGTGTACCAATCAACAGTATAACGGCCAGATTTTCCTTTAAAGGGATCGGTAACACTGATTCCTAGTCCCCCTCCGCCGCGCACACCTTTGCCGCCACTGCCAATAGGCGGCCAGTAGTAGTCTCCTTCTAGTTTGTTCGTGCCCAAGGAAGCTATGGCCATGCTGTCATTCATACATACTCCACCAGAAATCGGTCGAGGAGAGCCCAGTACAGTCGAAAAACAAGTGGCATTACTGATAATAGCACCAGCATTTATACCTCCGACAAATATTCCTATGATCGCCGTATTGTCCGGGTCAAGACTAGTAGCGACTCCTATGCCATTACTAGTTCTATCTGATGCCCATTCCCATAGATTGCCGATCATATCGTAGATGCCATAACGAGAGACGCAGAGGGCCTTACTGCCGGCCACTTGAATCTCGGTCTGCGTATTGGCGCAGGCCCCGCTTACTGTTCCATTTTCAATTTTTTCTCTATCAGCATCAAGCAATGTTGACGGCCAGGAGGAGGCCACAACTTGTTCTGTTCGACGAAGAAGACGTTTTTGATAGAGTGATCCATTAATTGATTCTTCCATTGTTTGGCAAAGGGTATTGGCCGCTAGCTGACTAAGTCTGCCACTAGGTAAAACGGCCGGGACACTTTGTCCATCACCAGCTACGTTAACAGATGTTTCGTATCGATCAACAAAAAGATCATATCCTTGATCAAGGAATCCATCTTTGTTATCAATTCCGGCATAGTTGCAGCGAAAATTATTATTTTTATCGACATCTCTGGCCATTAGGGCACATTGTTCAATGTTGCTTATCCAGCGATGTACCAAACTCATGTTGGGTGGGGGAATGGTAATTTTTATTTGAGCACTAACATCTCCAGCATCAACTTCTACTAGTGTTTCGGGAGCAGTACCGTAGATGGGGCGAATGGTATAGTAATAACTTTTTCCTAGTTCTAGAGAAGGGTCGGTGTCGTAGTAGCTGCTACTAGCGGCAGTTACACTGGCCAGAAGAAATCCTCCAGCGGCCAGGTCGGCCGTGGAAATCGGAAGAGGGGTCTCTGCGCGGTAAATATTATATTTAGTAAAGGTGATGGCGGAAGGAGTTGTCATGGCGTTCCAGCCAAGATGTACAGATCCACTGTCGGTGTCACTGGCGGCGTATATATCGTTCCAGGTGGACATAACTGCTACTGGATTTACGCCGTTTCCTCTGATGGCAAAGGTTGTAGGTAGTATTTGTCCTCCGCTATTATTGCTGTAGATGGTGTTAATTTGCGAGATGAATGAAGTTTGTAGTGCCGGCCGAAATTCTACATTGAAAGTACAGTTGGCCTTGGCGCTTAGTGACGTTTGGCAATTACTATTTTTTATACTGTAGGGCATGTCACTAATGTTTAGCAAGGAGACAGAAAGTCCTGTGGCGGCAGTTTCGCCATTGTTTTTAATTTTATATCCACGCAGCGTGGCCACATTAACGGCCACGTCGCCGTAATCGTATGATCCTGCCCCATCGATATCCTCTATAGTAATGTCGGGAGGGTTGTTGGCGGTGGCGGTTAGAAGAATTCGTCTATATTTGGCCTCAAGGCCGTCATCAAAATTTAATGTAATGATGGAGGGCCACAGATTATTATTCAGGGTGTAGTTTCTAATTGTTGGATGAAAGGCCACGGTGAATTGGCAAGTTCCATTTGGCATGATAGTTGCGCCACTGCATGTATCGGCGGTATATGAAAAAGGGGCCGAGAGAGCAGAGAGTGAGATGTTGGTGGCATTTGCTGCCCCATAATTTCTATAGGTAAAAATTTGTAAAGCGTCTGTATTAAGTGCTGCGGCCCCCATATATAGACTACCCTCATTCAAATCAAGCCCGGTACCTGGGCCTAAAGTTGGGGTGATAAGATCTAGCTTTCCCAGATTTGCTCCCAGACCTTGTAATATGATCGTTCCAGAAGTAACAGTTGCCTCTCCGTTATAAAAAGAGAAGGCCACTTCACCATTAAAGGCACCTAAGGCCGAGGGTGTAAAATTCACCCGTAAAGTACAAGCAATGTCATAGGTGTTGGAATATCCTGGCCTCAGTTGAGGAAGGACAAAATTGGAAGTCGAAAGGCATGTGCCGCCTGGAACAATGGAAAAAGGTGGCGCAATATTTACGGCCGTTATTCCCGTTGCACTAGCGGTACCCAGATTAGTGAGGGTGATGAAATCACTTACGGTATCACCAACATTGGCCCCTTTTAAATCCAAAGTTGTCGGAGATAAATCAAATGTTGCCGCGGAGAGTGCGGAAGAGACAAGAGAGAAGAGGCGACTGCTTAGGCGTATTTGATTATTGTAGTTGATGTAGAAAGATCTGGTGTATTGGCCAGCGGTAGTTGGGGAGAAATGGATAACAAATTGACAACTGGCACCAGCATTTAGGGCCGTCCCACAATTGTTGCTAACCACTTCAAAAGGAGCAATATCGGTGGCCAAGGGGAAAGTTATCTCTGAGGCAACTGCTTCTCCAATATTCTCTAGCGTTATGGTGTAATCGCTAGTGATCGCTCCGAACATCGATGGCGGTATTACCAGATCAGTGCCAATCTCGGAATGTGTAGTGGTCAATTTACCAACTGCCGAAGAACTTCCAGAAATGATGATAGCGGAGGTAGATGTTTCTCCTTGTCCGCCGTTGTAGATTAACGGTAGCGGAGTCGAAAAACTGCCGGCAATGGTTGGTGCAAATTTCACTACGATAGTGCAAGTTCCGTTGGGAGCGATAAGCGCGTTGGTGGCAAAACAGGTTCCTCCGTCCCATAAGAAGGGAGAGGGCATCTCTCCGGCGCGAATATCTGATACTTTGTAACTTCCAACATTCCTCAGCATAAAGGTTTTGCTCTCGACTCCTCCAGATTCTAGTAGTTCAAAAACGGTAGAAGGGGATTCAAGTGTTACCTGCAAGTTTCCAGGATTTACTCCATTTCCGCTGTAGATAATTTGGGAAAAACTATTTTGTGGGTCAAGTTCGTTATTGTCATTAAAATCTATGCGCAGAATACTCTCTTTAATCCCTAAACTTTGTGGATGGAACGAGAGAAAGATAGAGCAATTTGACTGTGACGCTAAAGTGGTGCTGCAGTTGCCGCCAAGGCCGGGATAACTCCCTCCTAAAAAACTGAAATCGGATAGATTCGAGAGAGACGCTGTTAAATTGATAGAATCAATTTCTCGAGTGTTATTTACCACCACCTGATAGACGTATCCGTTGCTGGGGGTGTTTATTGGATAGTTGCCAAGTTGGTAGGCCTCTCCGTCATCGAAGACGATGTTGCCGCGCAGATTGGCACTTATTCCAAAGATGGCGTATCCTAAGGTAGTGATGTTTCCAACTCCGTCAGAGTATTGCAAATTGAGATTTCTGGCCTCGGGCCCAACTACTTCTGGTGCAAAGGCAACGATGATGGAGCAAGAGCTATTACCGGCCACGATTCCTCCGCAGCTTCCACCTAATCCTGGAAACACACCATTACCGTTATAGATGATAGGTGCGCTCATTACGGGAGTAGCAATGATGGTTGCATCAAAGCTTCCTTCGTTTACCAGATAAAGTGTTTGCAAATGAGAAGTTCCAAGTGATTTAATCCCAAAGTTGAAGCTGGTCAGTTGATCTTCTTCCGTCATTGTACGGACTACCAATTTTGCCTTGGTTTTAGTTTGCAGCCGGAGGGTGTTGGCAGATTTCTTTATTTCTACACCGTCATTGTAGGAGAAACTTAAATCGGTGAGGTATTCACCATCTTCTTCACTTTTGAAGGTAACCACGATTGTGCATTCGTCATTGCCGGCCACCTGGTTGTGACAGTCACCGCCTGTACCAGGATATTCACCATCTTTAAAAGTGAAGGGCGTTGAAAGTTGAGTGATTAATTTTAGCTCTTTTGCTGCGACGTTGCCGTTATTTTTTAAAGTGATAGAAAAATCAAATTCTTCACCAGTTTCTCTAACTCCTAATTCGTGGCCAGTAAGGGAAAGCGAGGCGGGGGTGCTTTTACCGGCAGAGACTGCCACACTGGGATCAAGTTTACATGCTGACAAGATGGCCAGCATCACTAAAAGCATCACCGAGTGTATTGAGAGTAAATAGTTTCTCATGAAGATCTCCTCGTCAGTAATCACCCTCAATATTACCGTTATTTTGGCCAGAAGATGCGTCTATTGTTCTTGCTGCTTATTTTCAAATAGTTGAACTGTTTATACTGGGTATTTAGTGGCCTAAAAAAAAGTAAGACTGCCAACTTTTCTGGGCAGTTTAGATAAGTTTTTCTTTGATTCGAAGTGGGCAACTTATTGAAAATTATGTGCGCAACAATTTGGGGGCATTTCAGGCATAGAATATCGTCATTGATGGCACTGGGCCGGTTAAGATATTGCGCCAGTGTGTCGATGAGGAACGTATGAGCGCAAATAAAATTTTTACTACCGTTTTGTCGATAATTATTTTGCTGGTTACAACACTGCTTGTTTCGTGCGTCGGTTCTATTCGCAAGAGTGGGACAGACAAGGTACAGCTGGTAAACACCAAGCCGCTATCCTTTGCCGGGGTTACTTCTGGCCAATATATTTCGGATACTAAAATTATGGTTAAGTTTAACGCTGCCACCGGTGGTTCCGGAGTTTACTACTATCGGGTCTATTTAAACGGTAGCACGGAGCCTTCAGTCTCGATACCATCTGAACTGTTGCGAGAGAATTCGGATGGAGAACTTTATTTGGAAATTGGTGATTTGCGCGTCAACACCGCTTACCACATAAGCATGCTGGCCTACGACGTAGACAATGATAAACTGAGCGATAGAACCAAAGGGATAATTGTTTCGACCGCTCCCAACCATTTACCAGTTTTTGAAGGGGTGGCAACTGCTGCTAATATGCCGGGAGTTGCTGCTATGACACAATTAAAGCTGCAGTGGATTCCAGCAGTTTCTCCGGATATAATTATCGGTGACCCATTTTCTGGCGAGCATGTTATCTCCGGTTACTACATTTATTACGCTACCTCCTTAGATGAACTTTTCACCAAATTACACTCTGCAGATGTTGCGGAAGCGGCACCCATTGTTTTTTCTGACCCTGTTGCCGCAGAATACATTTTGGGTGAATCGACACCACTAACTCCAGGAGCAACTTACTATATCGCTATGCGGGCCAAAAATTCCGCGAGTCCTAGCAAATATGAGTTAAACGAGCATTACGTTGTTGCCAAAACTTTCTTGAATCGTCCAATGGAATTTTCCGGTATTGAGGCCGCCGTAGTTCCCAGCAACACGGATGGTTTTACTAAGGTAGATGTTTCTTGGGGCAGTTGCACTGCCTGTGGTGAATTTCGGATATATGCGCTAAATGAGATGCGGGCCGTCGATCCTGATAAAGATGGTGCATTTTTAATGGCCACGTTGGAGTCAACGACACTTTCTCATCGAATCAGTGGATTAATTCCGCATACTACCAATTACATCTACGTTGTGGCCTGTAGAGATGCTGCCCGTTGTTCAGAGAGAGAAGATGTTATGGGGAACAATATCTATCGCGATGCTACCACTACCCCTCCTGTTTCTCCCTTCGATGGTATTCAAAGTATAACACAACCAGCAGGTACTGTTGGACTGACCACTTTGACACTGTCGTGGTTGCCGGCGGATACCGCGAGCGGAGTTTTTAACGAGTACCGACTATTTAGGGTGAAAGAAGATGGAGAGGCCGTGGATAATAACCCTGTACTTGCGGGAGTTCAGTCACAGATTACAATTTACTCTTCATCAAACCCAAGTGGCGCATACATTGATGCTGCCACACCACTTAATGTTGCCTCCACGAGTATAAAGGTTGCGGGATTACCAACGGATGAAACCTCTTGCTTTGTTCTTTTGCCGTATTCTACTTCTCCGGCACACCCCAGTGGCCCGCGTACTTTAAGTTCAAGAGTAATTAGGTGTGGAAAGCCTGTTTATGCTGCTCCTGATTTTAATGGAGTGGATACTGCTTGTACGAATCAAACATTTAACTCTCTATCGATTAATTGGACTCGGCCATCAAGTGGTATTTTTACTCATTACGAAATATTTTATAAGTTAAAGGATGCCGTCTATGAAAATGGCCATGACGATTTTCGTTACGACGACGCGATTGCAGACGACGAGTATAGTGTTTACCATCGTATCGTAGTAGACGCAGAAGTGGCGTTACCCTATGAAATAAGAAATCTTCCGGCATTTAGTACTGCCTATGAAATTGGGGTTTCCACCTATTATGACAATGGAATAGGTGGTATTTTTCGAGTAAATAATTCTAAGGTTGCAACCGATGCTTGTATTACCTCAAATCCAGAATTAGTTCATGGAGGTTGGGATGACATTTTTGCAATTGGGCCAAAAACTTCTGGCCTGGTTTTGGATTCCGCTCAAAAAGTAGTAGTGCGAGAATCTATTGATCCTGTAACGAAAAACTATAAAGAGGATATTGCCGGAAGTAACAGTGGGATTATAAGGTTAGTTTGGAAAGATTTTGGTATCCCTAATTCGGCACTAAGGCTTTCGGATTTTGCTGCCGCCGGTTCTGTCTCTTATGAGGTGTATGCGTCATCAGTTTCGGCAACAGACAGTAGTTCTTTTGTGCACATTGCTTCGGTCCCAACGGTGTATGGAACTTCCAAATATGAACTTATTTTAGGATCGGATAATAGTGCGGCCATGGTGGCATTTTTAGGAATGACTCCTGGAGTAAAATATTGGTTCAAAATTATTGGAAGATTTGACGGGGTAGATCTGGCATTTCATGCCACGAGTACACATCCCGAAGTGGCCAGAGTTATTTTGCCGCCAGATAATATGGCCTTGATGCATCGCTGGATCGCCAATCAAGAGATGTGTGCAATGCTGCATAAGAGTGTAGATGAAGAAAGTAATTATCGTTGTGAATTTAACGGACTTACCTCCATATTAGACGGCGGAACTCACTATTATGATATTCAAAATGATATGTTGATTGATCGTTTTGAAAATGGTTGCAACTTTAGAAAAGTTAACTGCATAGTTGGAGGAGTCTCTGCACCCTGCATTGGCCTTGGTAACCCGTTAACCTTGGGATATTCTGCCGTTCAAGGGGCAATTTATTATAATCGTTATAATGGCTACTGCTCCATGCAGCAAAACTCTCCTAGTGGCTCAAATTGGAAAGAGATAAATGGATTGGGGGCAGTGGTTGTTGAAGCAGCGGCAGAAGAGATTGTCTCAACACGGGCCTATTTACCACCACTGATGCGTATCACTCAAGAGTTAGGAGGATACAACTTATGCAAAGGTACTTCTATTTCGCTTACTACCAATGGAGAGGCATCAAGTTTTAATAGAAGGATGTTACGCAAGAAAGAATTTATTGCAGCTGCCGCTTGGCGTTCAGATCCCTGGGGAGCAGCGGCCACGGGGCCGGCCCAAAGTTTGACAGGGCCGCGCTATATTTATGGAAATCATTACGATATAACAACGGTTGAATATACCAGCAACACCACTACCAGTTTTTGTAATAATAATAACAAAGGTGGAAATTGGCCTTTGGATACTTTTGAGGATAACGATCGTTATCCGGGGGCAGCAGATCCCGCGGATTCTATATATATTTTACGAACTGGTTCTAATGGAGCTTATAGCAGTAAGGATTGTCAATCTCGCTATGGGTTGCAAGACATGATTGGAAATGCTTGGGATATGACTTCTGACCAAGTTTATTGTGAATATAATAGTCCAAATATTACCTGTAGCGCCAATGTTACCACTCCACTAGATGCCGTAGCACAAGAGACTTTGAAAAATGGGGATGGAAATTACTTGGAATTTTCTGCTACTGGTTTGGCCACTTCGGTAACGGGAACTGCGGAATGGCAATACGCTAGCCCCATTAATGCAAATTATTTTTCACCAGCACTTGGCCTTTCGCTTAACTGTGCGAGTGGTACGTGTGATATTCAACCAGACGACGATAATAAGTTGATAACCGCCAAGTCCTCGGGGGCGACGTATGTTACTTTCCCATATAACAGTGACAGATTAATCATCTCTCTAAACAATATAGTCCCCAATACCTTTGTTCGCTATATGTATAGCGGGGGCAAGTGGGACAGTGGTTCTGGGGCCGGCCGTTTTTCATCAGATATAATTTCTAGACCAAATGAAGGTTGGGCCGCGGCGGTTCGATGTGCGGTAGATGTGACAGAGGATTAACTGGGAGCAAGTTATGAAAATATTAATTTTTGCTATAATTTCGTCTCAGCTTCTGTTGTCGTGTGTTGGTTCAATTCGCAAAAGTGGGGCGAATAAGGCAGAAGAAGTGGCGGTTAAGAGTGTCAGTTTGACAGGAATAAGTTCTGGTAAATATATTTCTGATACCAAGATAATGATTAAATTTAAGGGCGCAACAGGTGGATCTGGCAGTTACTATTATCACGCCTTTCTAAATGGCGGTACGGTTCCTGCCGCCTCAGTTCCCGCGGAAACTTTGGTCGTTGATGGAGAGGGCCTGCTTTCTTTGACCATCAGTGACTTGCGAGTCAATACTGCTTATCACATAAGTATGCAAGCATACGATGTAGAAAATGATATCTACAGTGAGAGAACTGACGGCATAGTTATTTCCACAGCTCCATTTCATCTTCCTGTTTTTGAAGGACTGCAGTTAGTGAGTAATATGCCCGGGGTAGAGGCCATGACGCAACTGAAGCTTCAATGGATTCCTGCTTCTCGGCCAACAATCATAATTGGTGATGTTTTTTCTTCTGATCATAGTATTTCCGGTTACTACATATATTACGCTAATACATTAGCGCAATTGATGGATAATTTGGCCAATAATGTTTACACAGTGTCGCTAAATAATCCTTCGGCAGCAGAATATATTTTGGGTTCTTCTATCCCGCTAGTTCCAGGAGAGGGCCATTATATAACAGTGCGTGCACGCAATTCGGCATCACCAAATCAATTTGAATTAAATGAGAAGTACATTTTTGCTAAGACGCTGACGGATCGGCCAATCGAGTTTGATGGGATTACTTCGGCCACTATTCCGAATAATGTTGATGGTTTTACCAAAGCGGATGTCGTTTGGCCGGCATGTGTTGCTTGTAGCGAGTTTCGTCTTTATGCTTTAAAAGAAGCACGGCCAGTAGATCCTGCAAAGGATGAATTATATCGCAAAGCTACTTTAACCTCTGACTACTTGCAAGGCCGGATTAGTGGACTCGATCCACATACTAATTATTACGTTTATGTGGTGGCCTGTAGAAGTTCTGATCAATGTTCGGGGTCTGACATGTTGGGACAGAATCAATCATCTTTGATTACGACTACGCCGCCGGTAGCTCCTTTTGATGGATTGCGCGATAATATTACACAACCGGAAGGGACAATAGGATTAACTTCTTTAATCCTTAGCTGGTATGCCGCTGATAGTGCTTCCGGCGCCTTTAACGAGTATCGTTTATTTCGTGTTGATAGTAATGGAGACCCTATCGACAACAATGATTCGTTATCTGGGATACAATCTCAAATTACCGCCTACTCTTCCGCTAATCCCAATGGTATATATATCGATTCTTCCACTCCACTTTCTACTAAATCAACCTCGATTCAGGTGTCAGGTGTTCGTACGGATCAGACAGTTTGTTTTGTATTGAAACCATATTCGTCTTCGCCGTTACATCCTATCCTTGGACCGCGCACAATTTTGTGGCAAGTGGTTCGTTGTGGTAAACCTACTTATACGGCCCCTGATTTTAGCGGAATAAAAAATTTATGTGAAAATCAAACTTTTGATTCGCTGGAGATTAGTTGGGATCGTCCGACTAATAATGGAGTATTCACCCATTATGAAGTTTTCTACAAAGATAGTGCTGCCGAGTATAATGGAAGCAGTGCATTTAGTTTTGCAGATGCTATCAGTGACACCGCAGAGAGTGTTTATCATAAAGTGATGATTTTGGCCGGTGGATTAGAGACATCCTATGCTCTTGTGGGCCTACCATTTTTTGCAACAAACTATCAAATTGGTATTTCTACCTATTATCAAAATAGTGAGGGACAAATTTTTAGAGTTAATGCTTCGGCAGTCGCAACAGATAATTCCTGTAAAACCACTAATCCAGAATTACGACACAATGGCTGGGATGATATTTTTGCTATTGGGCCGAAGACTTCTGGCCTTGCAAATGGTGCAGTTATCGCAGAGTCACTTGATCCGTTAACTAGAAATTATCGCGAGGATCCAGCGGGAAGTACCTCCGGAATTATTCGTCTTAAATGGGACGCTTTTTCCATATATGGTAGTACCAGACCACTTTCAGACTTTGCAGCAGGAGGATTGGTAACTCAGAAGGTCTATTATTCAACTATTTCGGAAAGTGGGCCTTTCACAGAAGTGGCCACCATCCCTATTTCTGTTGGGGTTAGTAAATATGAGATCGTTTTTGGCTCTGTTGCTATTGATGGCCAGATGGTGCAGTTACCTGGAATGGCCCCGGGAACGACCTATTGGTTTAAAGTGGTGGTCGATTATGATGGAACTGAACTTAATTTTTACAGTGGGGCCAACACTCATCCTAGTGTAGTTCGTGTCATACTACCTCCGGAGAATATGGCCTTGATGCATAGGATGATGGCCAATAAAGAGATGTGTGAGATATTGCATCGGCCTATTTTGCCCAGCGACAACTATAAGTGTGAGTATAACGGCCTGGCATCTGTTTTAGAGGATGGCCAGACAGGGCCAGGATCTCCTCGCTACTACGATATGTTGCATGACTTGTTAGTTGATCGTTTTGAAGTGGGTTGTAATTTTTCCACCACTGGCTGTAGTGGTGGTGCTTGCTTGGGAACAGGTGATCCAGTAGCGGTGGCCGATCAATATACCGTTTATTATCGTAGGGACAATCCCTATTGTTCAATTCAAGGATTAGACCCTTTTGTAGAGACACCTGGAGCAAGCTGGAAAAGAATTGCGGATGTTTCGCTGGATAGAGTTGAGGCCAATGCAGAGAAAATAGCATCAAATCGTGCTTATCTTCCACCTCTTGTTTATATTGGCCAGGCCACCGCCGCTTGGCGAATTTGTCAGGGAACAAAAATAAATATCACAACCAACTCCACCGCTGTAGAGTATGGGAAACGTATTTTGCGCCGGAAAGAGTTTATTTCTGCCGCTGCTTGGCGTGCACAGGATTGGGGAGAGCGTGCTACTGGACTTGCGGCCAGTTACACAGCTCCACGATATATGTATGGGAGTGGGGTAGCAATCAGAAGCGTGGAAGATGGTAGCGGTACAGATACCTATTGCAATGCCAATTTAAAAGGTGGAAATTTTGCCAACAACGACTACAGTGATGACAGATATCCTGGTACTTTGACCAGTGTAAACACAAATGCTTCAAGGGCCCTGCGCACGGGGTCTAACGGAACCTGGGGATCACGAAATTGTCAATCTAGATATGGTATCCAGGATATGACGGGGAATATAGAAGAGTTAAACTCAGATCAAATTTTTTGTAACTTAACAACTTGTACTGCGGATATAATACCTTCAATAGATGCTGCAAACAAAGAGAACTTAAGAAATGGTGATGGGAACTATTTAGAGTTTTCAGCAGTTGGTATTGCAACTGCTCCGTCAACAACCTTTTATGATTGGAAAAATTTTAATAATGCCAATTTTTTCTCGCCTGTTTTGGGATTAGGTCTCTCTTGTAGTGGGGATAGTTGTGGGGGAACAAGTCCTGATGATAATATGATTATGACTTGGAAAACACCCATTATTGCAGGAGCAACTTATGTTTTTCCTAACGATGGAGGATTTTATGTTTTACCTCTTAATAATACGGTTAATAGCTATATGACATTTCTCTCCGGTTATAATTGGTCGGCCAATGCCTCTTCGCGCTATACGCTTAATTTAGGAAGATTAATTGATCAAATTAGAGGTGCCACCGGAGTTCGCTGCGCAGTTCCCATTCCTTCGGATTGAAATTAAGATGCTATAGGAAATAAGTTCCACCCAGCATAATTTGAATATTGGTAGAGCTGGTTTCAATTCCTACGCCTTGAAAGACTCCGGCCTCTGCTTTTATTCCACGAATGTCGTCGATACCATAGATGGCCCCAAGATGTCCGCCAATTTCAAAACCCACATCTCCACGGGTTTCGGTACTGGTTGTGTAGGCCAGATAGCGTCCGAGTACATCAATTCCAGCGTAATAACGAATTTTAGGAACGATCTGAATTTTCATACCACTATCTAAAAAGGTGGCCAGGGCCGCCGCGCCGTTTAGATACCAATTCATACCTAGGCCAATGGCGTAATACTTGTCTAGACTGGTAGTGGAGATTGATCCTACGCCGTTAAAAAAAAATGAGCGAGTATTGTTTTGGAAAATTTCATATTGTATAGAGGCAATAGTGGTGGAGATACTTCCGCTTTCCGGGGCGGCGGCAACGCTTTCGGTGGCAGTTCCTTCGGAAGAGGATGCAACTTGGGCAAAACTGACCATGGATACGCCCATTCGTCCGGATAAGAGTGGAGCAAAGGGAGAAGCAGATTTATTTTCTGCCATTAAGGGGGCAGCAAAGATAAAAATGGTGATTATCAGGTAAAAGATTTTTAGGATAAACTTTTTTTTCATGTGGTATCTGCGCCAGAGGCCGACACTCTTCGACTTTTGGAGGAAGAGGCCCCAGGAGTAGGTAAGTCAAGAGGGAGAATTATAACAAAAGTAAGTTGGTTAGCAAGACTCTCTTTAGTTAGTGGATTTACAAAATCTAATTCGCCGGCAAACTTTTTAATTTGCCCTCGCAAAGGTACGAGGAGTTCTTCTAAAATGCGAATTTCTTCTGCCGAAAAGTTCTCTTGTCGTTCAAAATGTACCGTGGTCAACATAGATTCATTGTCGGCGTAACGAGAAATTTGAATATTAGAGGTGTTAAAATTTTTCTTTAAAATTTCTCGGAGGTCATTTGCGGAGTTGCTTGATATCGTCATATGTCTAGGTCCGGGCACTTTTTTTTCCCGCCTGTTTTTGGATTTTTTTGTGGGCACTGCAGGAAGTGGTGGGAGAGGTTCGGGTTGGTTCTTGGCAGTTGTCACGGCCTTATTTGCGGTTGCCACGCCTTGAGGCAACGGGGGAGGAAAGGAAGAGTCAGATGGAAGTTCAATTTTTTCCTGTTCCAAAATAGAGCAAGAAGTTTGAGCTGTTGGGCCCGCAAGTAGTTCTGCGTCTTGAAACTTTTGGATAAGGCGATTTAGAGCGTCTTCTTCGCCAGTGGATAATTTTTTCTTGGAAAAAAAGGTTAGCAATTTATTATATCTACTCATGCTAACAATTATCCCATGATGTTCAGGCCAATGATAGAAGGGGAATATTTTGCCAATGGTAGTTGATATTGTCTGGTTCAGTTATCCTCCTGATATGAGGTATTGTTTTATTTTTAGAACAACTTTGCGATTTGTCGTGCTATTTTATCTTATTGTTGGATGGCCCGCACAATCATATGGGCAAAAAGTTGAGCAGCAAAATAGGGTATCAGAGAATCCACCGCTTTTTTTATTTGATAGTGAGTTACCAGATAGTTTGGATGGCCTTCGTCGTGAACTCAAGCGGAATGTTATTGATGTAGTGTTGCGTTCACAAAAATATCTTTTGGTTTTTAATAAAGTACCACTATTTTTTCCGGAGAATATCGAAGAACAATTTATTTTAAAATATAAAATTCGTACCCAGAGAATAGGGAAGTATTATCGGTTGCAACTTTTTCTTTTTGAAGGAGTGGCCGTCAAACAAGTTAAATCTTTGCGTAAAATTTGGGTTCCGCGCGATCAGATTGTATCGAGATTACGTTTTGCGCTCTACGAATTTATTTTTGGGAAAAAATTTGTAGAAGATAATGAAATACCTCTCAAATTAGAAGCAGAAAAGAGAGTTGCCGAAATTAGAAATGAATTAAAAAAACAAGAAGAGATCACCAAAGAGGTTAGTAACTCTTTTTTAGGAGAGGCCAGTAATCTTGACATTGAGGCCGAAACTGTTGCCATTTCACAACTCTCTCCAGCTGCGGCCGCTGTTAAGTTAGAAAAGATGAAGCAACGACTAAACCTATATGACCTACTAGTTGATCGCGATATTGATATAGATATGTCTAAGCAAAAGCGGCGGCGGGTGGAAAAAAAATTAAGCGAACAGATTGATAACAAGGGCAAGTTGATTATATTAAAAATAGATGAACAAAACAGTCGCATAAAACAAATAAAGAATGGAGAAACAGCGCCTCCTATTGAAGAGATTACGAGCAGACAAGATAAAATAGAAACAGCGCTGGCCTTACAAAACGAGGAAGAAAATTCTAAGAGCGATGCGAGGAATGTGGCCAAAAGAGCGGAGGAGACCTGGAACGTTGGAAAATCGACCTCGCAGGCAAATAGTTTCTATCAAAATGATTTTTCCTTTTTTGGGCCATGGAAGTTTTGGATGATTGGAACCTTGGGGTTTTTACAAGAAAACGTAATATCTTTGGGGATTGTTAATGTGGATGCGTCGTTACGTTCACTTGGGGGATATGGTTTTTTGCGTTTTAGAAGGCCCAATGTACGTTTCCCAGATCTTTGGGGAGTTAAGCTTTCTTATGTAAGTTTTTTATCCACGGAACCTAAAACTCCACCAGATCGACTATCTTTTGAAGTAGTTTGGGCCAGCTCACTTTTTCGCTATTTTTATATTTTTGGTGGCCTTGATTGGTCGAGGTTTGACTATTTTGCACTAAATCGAATTTGGGAAGGAGTACAACTGAATTCTTCTTCGATATTATGGCCAGAATTGGGGCCAGCATTGGAGCTGTATTCGCATTCACTTCAGTTGCTTTTTCGCTATCCAATTTCTGTTGGTGGAGAGGGGTTAAATGGATATTCATATGGTGTGAAATATCGCTTTAATTTTTTTCGCCGCTACTTTGGAATTCGTCCAACTTTTTCTGGCGAGTATTTCAAAACAGATCTTGTGCGAAATGATACAAATGGAGAATTGCTTATACAGGGAGACTCCTTCCTACTGTCACTGGGAGGATTGTTCTAGTATAATTAGGTTGTATCTATTTTGTATCCGTAAGGAGTTTATGAAGGGAGTTAGAATATGAATATATATGCCGTGCTAGCAATGATTGCTGGATCGATAGTTCTCTATTTCAGCTTGGAGCTATCGGCGCAAAATTCAGGTGGAATCAAAGTTTTTTTTGATTTAATTTCTATTTTCATCGTAGTGGGCGGTTCTATCGTTTCTTCGGCCATAGCGCTACAATTTGACCGAGTACTGCGCCTAGTAAAAGTATTTTTTAGTAGAGTGCTGCGCTTTAAACGTGCCGATTATGCCGTCACCATCAAAGAGCTAATGCAAGTTTGTGAAGATTATCGCACGGGAACATCATTAGAAAAAATACTTCCCAACGTAAAAGATGCATTTTTAAGAGAGTCACTACAGCTTATTGTTGATGAAGTGGCAGAGGCCGATCGGTTGTTAGAAATTTTAGATGAGCGGGCCCAGAATTTAAATAGTATGTACGTTAAGGACGCTAATCGTTTTATGTCATTGGCCAAATATCCTCCGGCCTTTGGAATGATGGGAACAACTATTGGAATGATTGTTCTCTTAGGAAGTTTAGGCGAAAAAGATGCGATGAAAACAATGGGCCCGGCCATGGGAATTTGCTTGATAACCACCCTGTACGGTGCGGTTATTTCAAATATGGTCATTTTACCAGTAGGTGAAAACTTGCTCGATTCATCGGAAGAGGTTTTTGTAAAAAATAAAATTATTATTCGAGGAGTAGAACTAATCTTAGAAAAAACTAATCCCATCTTATTGGCCGAGATATTAAATTCCTACTTACTTCCATCTAGTCGGTTAGATTGGAAAAGTGTCAGGGCAGGTAGATAATGACTGAGCAAAGTGTGAGAAAAAAAAGACGCAGAGTATTAGATGATTCATCATCGGCCAAGGCCAACACCGAAGGAACATGGTTAACCTCTTACGCTGATTTAATGTCGCTGATGGCCTGTTTTTTCATTTTATTGGTGGGTTTTGCCAATTATGAAGATCCCATATTTCAAAAGCGTGCGCAGGAGATGGCCCGCTATTTTAATGGTTCGCTAATTGAGGATTCTGGAGAGAAAGGGGAAGTGGATGTTTCTGCTTCACAAAAAAGTACCAAACAAGGCAAGAAAAACGAGCGAGTACTAGAACCTATTGTGGGAGAAATGGTGGATCAATCAGAAGCAGCTTCGCCGACTAGCACTAGTGAGCAAAGTGAAGAGATGCAAAAACAAGATTTAGAACAATCAGCAGCAGAAAAGGAAAAGGCCGAACAAGAAAAAGTGCAGATGCAGCAGCTATTGGCCTCAGTAAAAGAGTTTTCTGATTCTTCAAAAACAGTGACCGTTAGCTATGAGCAAGGATTAGAAATTGTTTTTACCTCCTCGAATTTTTTTGAATCAGGCCATGTGGCGCCGGATCGAGAGGTAGAAGAGTCAATTGATTTTTTAATCGATATAATTAAAAATGCCGGATATAACTTTCCCATTATGATAGAAGGCCATACCGATGGTGTGCCATTAAATAGCAAAATTTATCCTTCTAATTGGGAACTATCCTCCGTGCGTGCGGCCTATGTTTTGCGTAAATTTGAACGGGCAGGATTTCCTCCAGAGAGATTAGTGGCCGTCGGCTTTGGATCGGCCAGGCCGCTTTATTCTGAGGTTAATGGATTGGGAAAACCCATTTTGGAAAATCGGCGGCATAATCGAAGAGTAATTATTAAGGTATTATATCCCAAAGATGCTCCTCGCGATAAGATTGGACTGGGTGTCTTTTTTTAAATCTGGTTATGATTTATTAAGCGGCAAGTTTTGTTTTTTGCTTTGTTCCTTGGACGCTATTTTGGAGTTCCTCTAACCAAGATATTACTGTGTCTTGTGCTTTGTCTTGAAGATCTGGATTTTGTCTTAGTAGTTGACGACTAAAATCGTAAAAGTCCTTGATAATTTCGTTAGCGTTGCGTTTGATCCTGCGGGCCAAGATCTGATTGCGCTCAATAGTATCAATATCTAAATCAAGTAATTCTCGAAGTTTTGATCCCTCTTGGCAAAAAGAGTCGATATATAATTTGCGTAGATCTGCATCTTGCGAAATGAAAAATTCAATTCGTTTTGCTTTGGGATATGCTACTAGTGTTTGTCGAACAAGAGGAAGAGGAAGTTGAGACATTAACAGAGAAGGAAAGTAGCTTTTAGAAATTTCTTGAATTGCAGCAAATTCTCGATTTGCAACTAGAACATTCCAAAATTCATATTCCAATTCTAGGGTGGCAGTAGGAATTAGTTCGGCAATTCTCTTTATAAAAGGAGATTTTTCTGGCCGCTGTAATTTTGCTTCTAATTCGCCACGGATATCCTCAAAAAGACGAGGAAGGATTTCGGAGGTGACTTTCATACTTTCGGTTATTAGCTTAGCAACGGTATCGGCCCCCAGTCCGGCCAGTAGGGATGTGACAAATTGAGTATTCATACTGTTGATTAAAAGAACTCCCACCTTTAGATTTTTAGAGGATAATTCCACAGCATCTTTTATAGAAAGAGAAGAAAGAAGAGTGTTTGCCTCTAAGGGTAGCATCGAAGTGGATAGCAATTCTTCCATTATTTGGGCCTCAACAAATAACTCTGCCTCGGACTCTTCGCTGGAATTTAGAGGAGAAATTAATCGTCGCCATTCGTTGCGTTCTTGCTCTGAAACCAATTTAAAAATTGATGCCAATTCTTTAGTTTCTAAGCGAGACGTAATAAGAGATAATCCCCAACTACTTTTGGGAGATTTTATCTTGATCCAACGCTTGATCAATAGGCCGGCGCGACTTGGATGTTCTTTAAGTAAATTTTTAAATCGTTCTGGGCCGCTCTCCTTTTTTAAAAAAGATTGCGAAGAATTATTTGTCTCTCCGCTGCCTCCTCCTGCTGTTGCGGCAGGGCCTCCGACACTGCTACCTTGTAGCGCAGTGACCGCATCAATTTCTGCTTGGGAGTTATTCTCGTTATCAGATTTTCCATCTTCAGAGCGCTGTTCTAAAAAGGCATGGTGTCGTTTAAAGAGAGTAACCGCTAGTATCGATAGAATAATAGCGGCCATAATCATTCCCAGAGCATTGGCAAATTTGAGCGGTATCTCCCACCAGACGACCTTCTCTTTAATTGGCGCCTGTTCGCTTGAAAAGTCTAGTGCCATAAATTTAGTTTCAATAGTCGCTTGAAACTCTCCAAATTTTAAGGAGAGTTCCGAGAGCAGTTTTTTTACAGCATCTTTTTTGGCATTATCAACTTTTTCGTCGATGATGATTCGAATAGAAACTTCAGTGATAAATTTAAAGAGATCAAACTTGGAGAGTAACTCGGCCTGCTCCTTAATGCTATTTTGCAAGAGCATGGGTGATGCTTTATCCTGAGTTTCGCTAGGATATGATGGTGCTGCTATCCCCAATTTTTCTAATAAGATTAGGTCATCTCCTCCATCAACGCTGGCCGGTATATCTGAAAATTTTATTCCACTATTACTATTATTTTGATTTTCCCCCTCAGAATCATTACTCGCAAGATCAGTTAGCTCTGGGGATTCTACTTTGACAGTGGCAACTACGGTGAATTCATTTTTTAATAAGATGGTTGAAATTAGATTTTGTAAATGGCCTTGAATTTTTTCTTCCAAAAGGATTTTTTGCCATTCTACAGATGCTTGCCCATTGTCCAGGGCGACAAGCGGAAAAGTTAAAAGTAAAGAGAGGAAGATGGTTTTTAAGAAAGCGTCGCTATTGGCCTTCATCGTTTCTCCTCCTGATATGGCCTGGTAACGTTTAGCTTTGCTTCCAAGAAACGTTTCATTCTAAAGGCCACTACATTTTTCGGATCATACTTTAAGGCCGTAGAGAAAGCATCCAACGCATTTTGCATCTCTTTTTTTAGATAGTAAAGGCCGCCTTGTAGTTCATAGACGATAGATGCGTAGGGATATTCTTGCGCTAATTCTGCAAGTAGCTTGGTTCCGTCGTTATAATTTTTTGCCCTAATTAATCGTTGTGCCTCAAAAAGTCTACTGGAGAGTTTATTCATTCTATCTACTTCTTCTAGGTCGCGACTCTCTTCTAATTCAAAATACAAATTCATATCGGCACTTCCCATATCAACGACTACAAATTGGCGAGTTATGTAGGTTGCTTTTCTTATCTCAAAAACCATTGGTATTTTGCTAAGATTCATGGTTTTGCGCAATTCATTGAATTCTACTTTATAGGGAGTCGTCCCAACTTTTTTAAACTCTTTTTCTCCGGCCGTTTTTGCAAAAACATCGACTTCTTTTTGATTGGCATCAATGTTAAGAAATGGCCTTGTATTGGCACAAGAATTTATTAAGATGAGCAGGAAGGCAAAAATAAATATACTTAGAAGATTACTATTCATCGATATTGTTATCGACAAAGTAATTCAAATCTTAAGTGTCATTTTTTTGGAATAGAATAAAGGCCACAGAGTAAAATGCTTTGGTCGGGAATTAGACTCGCTCAATAACTGTTGCAATTCCTTGGCCTAGGCCGATGCACATGGTGGCAACTCCCAAATTACTATTTTTCTCTTCCATGGCATTCATTAGCGTTGCAATAATGCGAGTTCCCGAGCAACCCAGCGGATGTCCTAAAGCAATCGCTCCTCCAAAAATATTTACCCTCTCTTCCATGACATCTAGAAGACCTAAATCTTTTAGTACCGGAAGTGATTGTGCGGCAAAAGCTTCGTTTAACTCAAAAGCACCAATGTCGCTAATTTGCAAGTTGGCCCGTTTAAGCGCTTTTTGCACCGCCGGAACAGGCCCATATCCCATGATAGAGGGATCACATCCGGCCGCGGCCATGGCCTTGATCTTTGCTCTTGGTTTTAATCCTAAACTTTTAGCGCGCTCAGCCGACATAACAATAAGTGCAGAGGCCCCATCGGAGATGGCAGAAGAGTTTCCGGCGGTAACAGTCCCTCCCTTGGGATCAAAAACGGGGGTAAGGGCAGAAAGCGATTCCATCGTAGTATCGGCACGAATGACCTCGTCGTAGTTATAAACTTTGGGAGTTCCATTCTCATCATGGCCATTTAGAGGGACAATCTCTTTTTTAAATTTCCCATTTATAGTGGCGTGCTGCGCTTTTTGATGTGACCTTAGTGCAAATTTATCTTGCTCGGCCCGACCAATGCGATGCATTTTTGAAAGGTATTCTGCGGTTAGGCCCATCATCATGGATGCCTTGGCATAATGTAAAGAGGCCTTGGGATTAACGTCAACCCCATGAGTCATGGGCACATGTCCCATATGCTCGACTCCTCCACAGATAAAAATATCTCCTTGTCCGGCCATGATCGAAGTGGCGGCAATATGTACGGCACTCATAGAGGAACCACAAAGGCGATTAATTGTTTGCGCCGAAACAGAGTGAGGAAGTTCTGCTAGTAAAGCTGCAAAGCGGGCAATGTTATATCCTTGCTCTAAAGTTTGTTGCACACAACCCCAGATTACATCTTCGATTTCGTTGGTAGGTATTTGAGGATATTTTTTTAAAAGATGTTTAATTAATTCAGCGGAAAGATCATCAGCGCGGACGTTGCGAAACATTCCTCCCTTTGATCTTCCCATGGGGGTTCTTACGGCGTCTATGATTACTGCTTCTTTCATATTTTTTCCCTCGTGTTAGTTTCGTAAAACTTTTTATTATTTTTTGCCATTTCTATCAACATTGCATTGGGCCGATACATATTCCCCAGATGTTGATATTTCTTTGAAAGCTCAACTAATTTGGCCGATCCAATAGAGTCTGCGTATTGCATAACTCCTCCGCGAAAAGGAGGAAAACCTAGTCCGTAAACTACGCCAATATCTACTTCCGTGGGAGTGGCCACAATTTTTTCTTCGACACAAAGTGCTGATTCAAAAATCATCGGCAGCATCATGCGCTCTTTAATTTCATCATCGCTGATGGCATCATTTTTACTTTTGTAAAGTGGTGAGAGCAGCATTTCTACTGCGGGATCTTTTTCTTTATTAAAGCGTCCTTTTTTATCTAGCACATATTTGTAAAATCCTATTCCATTCTTTTGGCCAAAGCGTTTGGCCTCAAACATCACCTTGAAGGCGGAAAGGCCTTCATGTTTCATACGATCAGGAAAGGCCTCGGCCATAATTTCATTAGCGTGATAGGCCGTATCTATACCAACCACATCGCCGAGATAGGCCGGCCCCATTGGCCAGCCAAATTTTTCCATGATCTTATCGATGCGTTCGAAAGGAACGCCATCATTGAGTAGTTTTATAAAGCCACCGAAATAGGGGAAGAGTACTCGATTGACTAAAAAACCAGCACAATCTTGCACGACAATAGGAGTTTTTCGCATAGACAGTGCATACGCCACGGTAGTGGCAATGGCCTTTTCTGAACTCTGTTTGCCGCGAATAACCTCTACTAGTGGCATTCTAGGAACGGGATTAAAAAAATGCATTCCACAAAAATTATCCGGCCGTTTTAATCCCTCCGCCAGTTTAGTGATAGAGATGGTCGACGTATTAGAGGTAATAATTGTATCAGTGCGCACAACATTTTCCAATTCTGCTAGTACACTCTTTTTTATTTTAATATTTTCCACTACTGCTTCAACCACCAGATCAACCTCTTTCAAATCTTCGTTAAGAAGTGTCGGGCGAATTTGCGATAGGGTATGAGCAACGCCTTTAAGATCCATGCCTCCTTTACTAAATTTTTTTTCTAAAAGATTAGTGGCCTCGGCCATACCTTTGGCCAGGGCATCTTCACGAATATCCTTCATTACGATGGGAGTTCCGGTGGAGGCCGATTGATATGCTACTCCGCCTCCCATAATTCCAGCACCCAAAACGGCCGCTTTTTTTACCACCTGAGCGTTCTTTGTTAATCCCTTGGCCACACGATTGACATACATATCACCTAAAAAAATTCTAATTAGTGATTCTGATACCGGCCCTTTTATAAGTTCTACGAAGCCGGCAACTTCTAACTTCATTGCTTCTTCTCTTTCCAGCTTTCGTCCCTTTTGCATTACTTCAATGGCCTTAAGTGGAGCAGGATAATTAGTTCCTGCTTTGGCCAATACAAATCCCTTGGCCCCCTCAAAAACCATTCCTGCTTCAATATCATTTAGTTTCATTTTTGATTTTTTTATAGAAAGAGTGGATTTCCACTCGATTTCTCCAGCGATGGCCCGCTTAAGAAGCGCTAAGCTTTCTACACCTAGTTGTTCTAAGGAAGTTACTCCACTTACGGCCCCATTTTTAAGGGCAATTTCGGCACTATATTTTTCTCCAGAGGCAATCCATTCAATGGCATTATCTGCCCCAATTAAGCGTGGTAAACGAATTGTTCCACCCCAGCCAGGAATAATTCCTAGTTTGGTTTCTGGCTGGCCGACTGACGCCGTGTCGGCGGCCATTCGAAAAGTACAGGCCAAACAAAGTTCAAACCCTCCTCCCATGGCCGCACCATTGATGGCCGCTACCGAAGGAATGGGAAGATCTTCGATACTATTAAAAGTATGGTGAGTGTCGAGTAAAAAATTTGAAAATTCAATATCGCTCATACCGCGATAACTTAAAAATTCAGTGACATCAGCACCAACAATAAAAGTATCTTTACTGCTCTTAAAGAGGATTCCTTTTATGCTGTTGTCATTTTTAATTTTTTCTATCAGCTCTTTTAGTTCTTTTAGTGTCGCCAGATTAAATTTATTAACCTTGTCTGTTTGGTTGTCAAAAGTAGCTTCGCAGATATGGCCATCCACCATCTGCGCTCTGATAAATTTGCCATCGAAAAACATAAGAACTCCTAGCTAAATTGAATTTAAGATTTAAACGATAAGCATAATTGTATGCCCATTTATTTTTTTTGATAAGATATTTGTGCTTCTAAATTAAGTGAGTTAAAATAATCTGGTATTTCACAAATAATCGAATTGTGTGTTCATTGCTAACAAAGGATTGTTCAATGGCCAATTACTACACTGATTCCAGCGAATGGCAGTGGCTCTTTAAAAATGCTTTTGACTGGAAAAAATTAATTCCACTATATTATCCGACTTTTCCCACCGAAGATGGGCAAGAGTCACCAGAAGAAGTTGTTAAATTTTATGAGGAACTACTTTCTTCAATTGCCGGATGGTCGGCAACAGCAATGAGAAATCGGGCACGAGAACTTGATCGCCATGGAGCAGGGAGAGTGGAAAATGGCGAAACCATCCCGAGTGATTTGCTCAAGGATTTATATCGCGAGGCCCAGGAATTAGGTTATTTTGCCTTAGGGGCGCAGCGAGAATTTGGAGGAATGAATGCTCCCTCCTCAGTGATGTTACTTGTTTTTGCGATGACCGCCCAATCGTGCCAGGCATCTACTGTGCAACTTGGATTTTTTACTTCCATCATAGATATGGTGGAGCGTTTTTGTAATGACGATACTAAAAAGCGCATTGTTCCTCAAATGGTTCAAGGCCAACTATCTGGTGCCATGTGCTTGACGGAGCCTGGTGCTGGTTCAGATGTTGGGGCCCTTAAAACCTCCGCTACTCCAACAGCAGATGGCAAATATTTATTGAATGGGACAAAATGTTTTATTTCTAACGGAGGGGGCGGTGTTGGTTTTGTATTGGCACGAATTAAGGGTGCTCCAGAGGGACTAGAAGGTATTTCTCTGTTTTTTACGGAAGAATGGATTGATGACGAGAAGGGTGGACGTAAGCACAACTATTATATCGGAAAAAATGAAGATAAAATGGGACTTCACGGCTCATTTACTTGCGAAGTTATCTACGAAAATAGTTTGGCGACACTCGTTGGAGAACCTCATCAGGGCTTTCAATATATGCTGCATCTAATGAACGAGGCGCGAATTGCGGTGGGAATGCAGACACTTGGAGGCATTCAGGCATGTTTAGAAATTGCTACAAACTACGCGAATGAGCGTCGTCAGTTCGGCCGTCCTATTGCGGAGCTGCCGCTACTTAAACGAATTCTGGCGGAGATGAAAATTGAAGTGGATGCTTTTCGCGCACTGATGGTTGATACGGCCGTCTATTTTGATATCTATCAAAAGCTAGACTTTAAAAAACGGCACAAAGTGACATTTTCTTCTGAAGAAGAAAAGCTATTTCTTGAAGCACGTAAGTGGACGCGTAGACGAACGCCGCTGGTAAAATATTATGGAGCGGAATTATTTACCAAGCTATCAAAAGAGGCCATTCAAGTACATGGCGGATACGGAATGATGAGAGATTATGATGCCGAACGACTTCATCGCGATAGCTTCGCACCACTTCTCTACGAGGGGACTTCACAAATTCAGGCCTTGATGGCGATGAAGGATTTGCTAAAAGACACATTGAAGAATCCAACTAAATTTGTTCAATCAATGCTCATAGCTCCACAACAAAATAATATTATTCACAGCGATATTTCACATGGAGATGATTTTAAAAAGATTCATTTTCGTTTTAAAAGAAATATTGCCATGCTCCTCTTTCGTGTATTAAAACCGGATACGCTAGATATTTTTAATGCGAAAGCTTGGCAAGATCCAGCAAGGGTTGAAGTTTTGATGATGCATGCAGAGACAATTTGTCAAGGTTTGGCATATATTGAAACGCTAAGAGTGCTTGGAAGGCATGCTCAAAAAGATTCTTCTCGCCAACAGCTATTTAAAAATTATCATCAATTGGTTGGCCCAAGACTAGAGGCCATTTATACAGATTGGAAATTTTTTGATCCATATGAAAAGTAGTAACAATATTAACAACGACAACAACAACAACAGGAGAGAAAAATGAAATTAAAGACCATTTTAGCGTTGTCCCTATGTGCCCTATTCATCTTTTCAGCATGCAAAAAAGATGAGCAACCAGCAACTGAGACTGCACCAGCAGTAGAAGCTGCCGCTGAAGCCGCACCGGCCGAAGCACCAGCAGTGGAAGCACAGCCAGTGGAAGCCGCTCCAGCTGAAGCAACTCCGATGACGGAAGAAGCTGCTCCAGCAGAGGGGGAGACCGGTGGACAGTAATAAATTACTGCTCGCCCTATTATTTGCATTTGCAATCCTTCTTGCTTCGTGCAAGAAGGATTTTAAGGTAGAGCAGGCAGACCCAATAAATAGCAACCAAGTTTCCTCAACAAGTGCATCACCGGCACAAGATACTACAAATGGCGGAGAGTTACCGCCAGGACATCCGTCTATTGGTAATAGCGGGGCCACTGACATGCATGCGCAAAATACTGCCACGAAAGTCGAGGCCGGATCTATTCCCAGGATCGAAGGAGGCCAGACAGTAGAAGAAGCCTATACTCTACAAGCAACTTTGGCCGGGAAAGAGATAAAGATCAGAGGCAAGGTAGTAAAATTTAATGGCCAAATTATGGGGACGAACTGGATACATATCCAGGATGGCAGTGGAAAAGAGGGCACTAATGATCTTATTGTTACTGCCGGCCAAGAAGTAAAGGTGGGGCAGACCATCATTGTTACCGGCAAAATCACTTATGGAAAAGATATTGGTTCGGGCTATAAATTTGATGCCATTATTGAAAACGCCAAAATAACAATTGAATAAATAGCAGCGATCTACACCGATCTTTTTGCTTGACGAAAATGGCAAATCTCCATATATTCTTCAAAACATCAACTTGTTAAATTTTTTGGGGGCGTAGTTAAGTTGGTTATAACGTCTGCCTGTCACGCAGAAGGCCGAGGGTTCGAGCCCCTTCGCTCCCGCCATATTCGCACCCCTGCAAAGGGGACTAAGTCTTTGAACTTAGACAAAAAGGGCCATCGAAAGATGGCCCTTTTGCATTTTCAGGGGTACGAGGGGTTTTTAGAATGAAGCAATGTATTGCGTTGACCTTGTTCATTTTATTTTCAACAACAGCATATTCATCGTACGAAAGTCCAGTTGATAAATATAAGTCATCTTATGGACTGTATCTAACAGGATTTTATTCCCTGAATAGCCCAGATAAAAATATTCACACTGGAGCAACGTTTAGTGAACTTGGATATGGCATTGATTATGATTATCGTTTTTTAAATTTTAAAAGTGTTGCCTTTACATTTAATCCAATGCTGAAAATGGTAAAATTCAATGATACGGGCAAATGGCCTGGTCAGACTAATTATATTATGTCTTTCAATATCGGTTGCTACCTTGGGAAAGGATTTTTGTCATATAAAATGGGATTTGGTTATGCAATGAATTCTTTAGATCGAAATCGAGGATTTAGTGCCTTCATGGAATGGATAATTTGGCCTCCATTAATAATCAGAGTCTATGCAAATGCTTTACAACAAGATCCTCGGGCTGGAGTTGGAGGATTAGATTTTGGCTGGCGCTTTTTTTATTAGGGATCTCAAAACTTGATGGTTGGTAAACTTCCGAACAGTATAAAATCTAAAATGGAAATGACCATGGAAAATAAGTTAAGTGAATTTGAAGATAGGATAGTGGCATATATAGACCTTCAGGGCTTCACAAATGAAGTTAATGAAATTGGTGTCGATTATGACAAATTTATGCGTGTCAAAAAAATATTGGAGACGATGAAAAAACTTGAAGACAAAAAAGAAAAAAACAAACTGTTTGGTTCATTACCAGATATATCAGACAGTGATAAAGAAATACTTGAAAATGGATTTGAATGTATAGTTGTATCAGATTCAATTATAGTTTCATACCCAGCAATCCCAATTGCATTCAATTTACTATCCATTGAATTAGCCTTGATGCAATGGGAAATCCTATGGAAATGGAATTATTTAATCAGGGGGTTCATTTCGAGAGGCAAATGCTTTCATAAAAATGGCGTTATTTTTGGAGACGGATATTTAAAAGCATATCTAGGTGCAGAAAAAAATACCAATCATTCATTGCCATATATATTAATTCAAGATTTGTTAGTAACCAATTCAGGTTCAATAGTAGATATTAAAACAGATTTATATATAAAAGATCATTTAGACCGTTACTTTATAAATTACGGTAGATTTATTGATAATTCACCAACAAGGAAAAATTTAAATGCTAGTGCTGACCAACAGGCAATGCGGGCAATGCAATTTCTCCATAAATGTTTGGAACTTTTTGAGAAAGATAAAAAAATATGGGAGAAATATTATTGGACTTTCAAATACTGTTGTTCAGTTAGTAGTTTAATAGATCAGTTTAAAGATAAAAACCTAGTTTATGAATCCTAATGAACGAGTAAAAACTGAACTGATCAAGGAGAAAGTAAATGAACAGAATGCTTTCAGACATAGTAGATAATACCGCGCACTTTGCAAGTACCATCAACTACTTCAAGATACTAAAAAATGTTGGAACTGGATCCTTACTAGCAGTTTTCATTTTAATGATAAGACCATATTACGAGTTTTTTTATAACCGCAGAAAATACACAAAGGAATTATCTCGAATTCAAAACCAATTAAGCAAAATTCCTTTCCTGACTTATTTGCATAGTTCTCAGCTAACAAGAATAGGGAGGTGTCATGGACTTAAACAAACAGTTGGACATTTAGATAGAAAAATCCTTCCCTATGAGCTTTGGGAAAAATTAAGAGAGTTAGACATTCCAGATTCTAGGGCGATTGACTATTTAAATGAAATTGTCATTTTTAGAGTTCAAGCCGTCTTCAGATTGATAGAAAAACAAGAGGTAGAGTTTAGTAAATATTTGAACCAAAAAAAATACCTGATTTTTTCCTTTTGTAGAGATATGCTAAAACACCTTGTAACTGAAATTGAAAAAAACCGAAAAGAAAATAAAATTGAGGGGAATATAGAGTTTGTTAAAGAATTTAATATGAAATTGTTTGCAAGTACCAATCATAAAAGAATTGAAAGTCATCCATATTATCTACGCAGGTGGCCAAGAATCAGACCTGGTTCATATCCGAATGAAAATCTTTTCCCTGTTTTTAACGATGTTGAAGAATATCTTAGGGCAAATGAACAATCATTGAATCTGAAAAAATGAATACTTTTTCTATAAACAGATTAATTACCCAAAATCAGCGTATAAGCCTTATAAAAAGGTATATGGTTCATAGTGACCGGAGAAGTGCGTTAACTTTTAGACTTACAAGGAAAAAATGAATTTCAAAATTCGATCAGCATCAACAAGAGATATCCAGGCGTGGGCCACTTTGAGACAAAAACTTTGGCCTTCTACAATAGAAAAACATATTACCGACATATCAACATCATTCAACGATAAAGAATTTCTCTGTTTTGTTGTTGAAGATGAAAACAAAAATCTCATTGGTTTTCTTGAAGCGTGTATCAGAAAATATGCCAATGGCTGTGAACATCAACCAGTACTCTTTGCGGAGGGAATTTGGGTAGATCAATCTCACCGTAGAAACAAAATTGCCAATACCCTCATTGAGAAACTAGAAGTCTGGGGAAAGGCCAATGGGTATAAAGAAATTTGTTCAGACTGCGGTATTGAAAATCATATTTCGATACAGGCGCACAATGCCTGGGGGTTTAAAGAAACAGAAAGAGTTGTGTATTTTAGGAAAAAAATATAATCGCAAAAAAACTTTTGTCTGATATAATGATAAATTATTAACCTCTTTTATTCACATAAGGATATTATGAAACTTTTTAGTCTTGTTATTTTATTATCACTCCTTGCTTCCTGCGCCACACCAAAAATGGAACAACCAAAAGAAACAACCAAACTTACCTGTAAGTGCAATTATTCTTTTAAAGATAAATTGAAAAATTTTATTGACGAACATCACATGGTAGTCGTTTTGGAAGCCTCAAACATTACAGAGGCCAATCAATTATGTACAAAGCAAGGACAATCTCCCGATATAACATCATTCGATCATAGAATCTCAGAGTGTAATTAACAACTAAATCAAGAAATTTTAAAAAAATCATTTCAAAACGTAATTTGGAAATTACTATGACAATTGATGTTGCAATTTTTTTAGGCGCAGGTGCTTCAAAAGCAGAAGGCGCTCCTCTCCAGGGTGAATTATTTTATGATTACTTTTCCTCTAATGAATTTCAAAAAAACTCGAATGAAATGGATCGGGAACTTGCAACATTTTTTAATTCTATGTTTAATATTGAAATTGATAAAAAAGAAAATTTAAAAAACATCATATTCCCAACATTTGAAGAAGTTCTTGGTATGATTGATCTCGGTCTATTACGAAAAGAATCCTTTAAGGATTTTGATCTTGAAAACCGTGCTTCCAATAGTGGACGTCTCCGTACGATCGCTCAGCACCTAGTATTTCTTGTGGCAAAAACACTGGATCAAAAGCTTAAAACATCAACAACAATCCACAAACAGCTTGTGGGGCAGTTATTAAATGCAAATCTATTGAAGAAGACAGCCTTTATTTCTACTAACTACGATATCCTTATTGATAATGCTCTCACAGATAAGTTCCATTCGGTCGATCTTAACTACGGCGTAGATTTTAGAAACTTTAATTGGCCCGATGACTGGAAACGCCCCAAGCTTTCGAAGAATGTTTATCTCCTAAAGTTACATGGATCACTAAATTGGCTTTTTTGTCCAACCTGCAACGAGTTGGAAATAACTCCCAAAGAGAAAGGGGTTGTAACAAAACTTATTACAAATTTTGAAGATGCTGCGTGCAAAGAATGTGACGGAATATACTCTCCAATTATTATCCCACCGTCTTTTCACAAGGATATGAATAATGTTTTTCTTGGTGAGATTTGGAATAAAGCAGATAACATACTTAGAAAGGTTAAACACATTATTTTCTGTGGTTACTCCTTCCCTGATGCTGATATTCACATAAAATATTTGCTTAAGCGCGCCCAAGTTAATAGAAGATCCCAATTACATTTTACAGTAATCAATCATTACAAAGATAAAAAACCTAGCATTTGTGCTGATGAAAAATATAGATATGAACGTTTTCTTGGAGCCTCTTCGATAAATTATACAAATAAATCTTTTGAGGATTTTGCCAAAAACCCATTTGAAATAATAAGCTCCCTCCTTTAAGAAAATATTGGGGAAACTGCCAATTAAACTCTATTAGTTGTGTTCGGCTACGTAACAGTGAGTCTACTAACTCAATTGAAAATTGAATTCAGAAGTACTTGCTAAAATGGAATCAGGAACAATTTTTTAAAAACCTTTTTCCCGTCAAATCTTGAAAAAAAGAAGAGGAACTTAGCTTATCTTCTTCCCCTTTTTCTAACTTTGTGAAAATTATAATTTGCCCCTCGGTACTTTTGCTGAGGTAGGAAAAAAAATCAATTATGGTTGATCGATATTCTCCACCTGGGTTCTGTTGGATGGGTTCATCAAATAGAGTAAATCCTAAGTGATTTGCTCCATCTCGCTGGCAGGCAACTGATTGCATAGCAAGTAAATATGCAAATATTATTTTACTTTGATCACTAGCTGAGCAATATCTTTTTAGTGGTTTATTGTCCAGAAAAGGAATGTAATCATTAGATTCATCAATTGTTATTTTCTTATGTTCTACGCCAGAGGTATCAAGCTTAAAAGCAGTTAACTGTATCTTCTCAACATATTCAATGAATTTTTGATTAAACTTTTTGACAATTAAAATTTCTTGTTCCTTTATCTGAAGCTCTTTGTTCTCCATGTGCCCGGAAATATCCTTTATTTTTTGATTTAACTCATTCTGAACTGTTTCCGTTTTTGTTTTAAAGTTATCAAGCTTATCAATTTCGCTTTGAATTTCAGATAACTTTGCAGAACATTCCAACAAGTAACGCTTATTGATTGAAAAGGAGTTGTCTAGAGTTTTAAATTCTTCTTCAAATTTTTTTATCTCGCCTTGTATTGATTCTCGAAATTCCAAAAGTTTATTCCTCTGTTGGTTTCTTTTCTCTAGGGAAGTCGTTAGTGCGGAAATTTCTACTTTTTTTATTTCTACAGACAACTCAACATCGCTTTCATTGAGATTTTTTACATCATATCGCTCTGGATTTACATTTTGTGTGCAGGTTGGACAACAATAATTTTCTTGTAAAAGGCCTACCCCATCTTTCTTTAGAATTTTTAAGTTTGTGTATAAGTTCAATTTTGTTCGTTCTTCTCTAATCGCTACAGAATCATCGATAAGCTGACTATTCACGAAATCAAGTTTTTCATCAATTTCACGACGTTCTTTTTTGAGGACCAGTAATTTCTCCCGTTTTTCATCAAGCCCACTGCTCTTTTTAATTTCTGGATTGTTCTCTTCGGTAAGATCAATTTTTTTATAAATTAATTTTTGAGAATCGATTAACCTCTCCTTTTCTTTCGCAAATACAAAATTAAATTTTTTTTCAAAATAATTATCAATAGAAAAGTCAGAATATTCTTTAATGAGTGTTTCCAAGTTTTTTGTTGCAACCGAAAGGCTATCGTCGCTAAACTTGCTTATCAACTCATTAATTTTTAACAAAATTGTTAACAACTCACTTCGAAACATAGAATTATTCAAATCATATTTAATTTTAGCCAATCTTTTTTGAAGATAACCCTTCAAATTGAGGATATGCTCAAACGCAATTTGATCAATCTCTATAATTCCATACTTTCGAACCTGATCAGCGAACAGGTCATTCCATCCACCCATTTGAGCAATAATGAAATATGGAGCTAAGTTCTCTAAATAAATTCGGCTATCACCAGACCTTGTGTATACTTCCAAAAAATCAATCCCAGCCCATTTGTATATATTTCTCATCAAGCTAATGTTTTCGTTCGAAAATGTTTTTTGCCTAGATGTATAAAGGTTGAATTGCTTCTTAACTTTTTGCGATTCAGAATCATTCGTCTGGCCAAGCTCTTCACATAAAACTGTTTCTTTATCGCCCCCAATAATTGATCTTGTTAACCTAATACGCGTCTTGTCCTCAGTGATGAATGTTAGTGCAGCTAATGACTTTTTAACAATATATTGCTTACCATCTTTCAGCTGAACCCTATCTACAACAGCATCGCTCCAAATTGATAAATCATTAGGAAGGTTCGTCAAATATTGCTCTAGTCCTAAACTCCAAATTATTCCCGAAAAAATCAAAGTCTTCCCATATCCATTTACAGCATTAATAACATTAAGGCCTGGACAAAAATTAATGTCGCCACAAAATTTTCCATTTTCAGATTCACCAAAAATTTCTAGCTTCTCAATTTGAATCATTTTACTCCAAGATCTGATAATTTCAATTTCATATTCTTAAATTCAATCAAAGCGTTAAATTGATCAACAAACAACGATTGGTCTTTTATCTTTGTATTTAATATTTCTAACGCTGTTACACCTTTGTCGCATAACTCTATTTGCGTTTTTGAAACTTCTTTAAAAACCCCCTGGACCTTAAGAAAAGTGAACACTTTTTCAAAATAACTCCACGTTTTATAGAACGTTTCCAGTCCAGTTAAGTGCTCAAAAAACGTACCAGAGGAAGCACTCTTGAGCCTGCATACATTTTCTAATTCCAGAGGATTCAATGCGAGATATAACAAAAGCTTTAAATAATTGCGGTTAATAATTTTTCTACTGGAGTTATTGGAGCTTTTACCAAAAACATCAACAACAATTAAAAGAATTGTTGTTTTTAATTCGATATCCAAATCTACTAATTTAGTTATCCTGTCCTCATTAAGATCAATCTTAATATTTTTGCTTTTCAGAAATGATATAAGATTGTTATGCACTTTTTTTCCTATTATCTCGCCAATCTAGCGGGCAGGTTCCTATTAAATTGGCACAATCCATATTAATAATATCTTGAATTTTATCATTTTCATTATTGTCAAATATTTTTACCCATTTGTCTTTTAGCTTTTCTTCAAACTTTTCGATTTTTTCGTATGGATCCAATGTTTTTCCAAAAATCAAATTTTTCATTTCTTTTAACACGTTATTGCCTTGTATTATTGCTTTCTCAAATATTCGAGGTGCTTCTTTTTTTAGTTTTTGCATAAATATTATATAACGGCACCAGGCTTCAAGATTGTCATTTTTGTAATCAACAAGTGTTTGGCGTTTTTCTTCAGTATCACAAAAGTTTTCTTCTAAATATTTTATTTTTTCTTCATATTCTTTAAGGTCTGATTGCTCTAGCAAATCAACTGGTCGGTCAGCACTAACTGCCATTTCAAGTATGGACAATATTTTTTTATATTTTAATCGGACCAAATCATTTTCTGTAATATTACACAAACTATATATCTTTTCAGGGCCATGTATAACAAGTGTGCATTTAGGGCTTATAAAATTTAGTTGTGATTTTTGCTTTAACTCATCAAAGATATCATTTAATCTACCTATTAGTGAGTTATCGTAGTAGTTAACAATTAGGGTTAATTGTTTGATTTTAATTCTTTCTCCTAAAATATCTCCAAGAATATTATTCTCGCTATGTTCATATTTTTTGTTTTTTCCTCTCCCGCTAGTCCTCATCTCAAGCACTCTTTTAATATCGTTTGTAAATTTGATTATAACCTTTTGCTTTTTATCTGCGTCAGAAAGTTTTTTCCCAACAGTTTTTAAGCCATAACAACAACAAAGGATCGTGTTACCATCATATAATCCATCTGTTCCGCCATCACCAGAATCCCCAATAATTGTTTGAAAATCCCAAAATGTATTATTCAACAATTTTTCAATTTCAGCCTGAAATTCATTCCCCTCTAAAAGACTGAGATGATGGACATAGTCCACTTCAATTCTATTATTCATATAACCACCAAATAACAAACCATTCGTTACGTTTTTTGAATATCGTTTACTTTCATTTACCTTCTCGACCAGTCTTGAAGAGATTGTGCTGGATTTTTTCAGAGTCTGGGTATGAGTAAATACACCATCTGAGAAAATTAATAGCAAAACAATTCAGACTAAGACTGAAAACTTCACCAATTGCTACTATTGACCTCTTTGCCTATTTTCAAATTCTGTTCGGAATCAGAGAAAATAACTTTACAAAAAAAACAACAGGTGCAAATATTTTCATGGCCTGACAAATTTATATCAAAAGAGTAAATTACTTCCATATCTTTTCAATAAAGCTCACCGAAAATAAACCGATATATTGCCACTACTAAATTATACCAGGAATAACTTATGACAATTTACGGGATTGGCGCTCATTTTGACAAAGAAGATTTATCAGGTAAATTCAAGAACGAGGGTATTATTGGAATCATATGGAAAGAGACTGAAGCACTTGAGCTGCATCAGATGATACAATCATTAAAAGTTGGTGATATTGTCTACATAAAATCATTCTCCCCATCATCTCCAGATATAATTATAAAGGGGATTTCGATCATCTTGGATAATGAAATAACAAGTGATAAAATTGTTAAAATCAAAAGGTCGGTAAAATGGATTGATGATTCTGAATTTAGAATTACAAAAGATAAAGTAAAAGAAAAAAACAATGTAAGAAATAATGCAATGTATGAAGAGTTTCACCCCGTTATCCAAAAGGAAATTCTGAAAAGGATTCCTATAAATATATCTACCCCTGTTAAAAACTGACATAAATCACACCATCTCCAACCCAAGGCCATCACGTTCTCTGGTTGATTTTTTTGCACCTCTGACCATCTGTTGATAGGTATGGTTATATTTTTCGAAGACTTTATTGGAGCTATGGCCGAGCCACATTTTTGACAATTCCCGGTCCCCTGTTTCTCCGAACAAAAGTGTACCCCTCGTATGCCGCAAAAGATGCCAACATTTGTATCGAAGTTTTTCTTTTTTGTGGGCCTCTCTAAGTCTGGTAGCACTGGTGGCCTTGCTAAGGCAGTCAAAAAGCAAGTAATCCTTTTTATCACTGCCATAACTTCCTTTTTGATATAGATCATATTGCTGCTTGGCCCTCATCACTAAGAGATTCCAAGTAGTTTTATCTATGATTGGAATAATCCGGCAGTTTTTTTCCGAAATCTTCTTGCGGCCCTTTAGTGGCTTGCGAGGAACTTTCAATGTAACTGGATCTCTCTGCGCTCTGTTCTGGGCCGCTGGCTGACTATCAAGTAACAAGTAACCAAAATATTTGATGCTATTTTTGTCTATCAAATTTTTCAAAAGGCCATTTTCTAAATCGCCCTGATAAAGATCAACAAAGCTAATGCCAATCGCTTCGTTGAAGCGCAATCCTGTGTAGTATAGAAAACGATAGAAGTCTGCCTCTTGGTGATTACCATCTATTCTAAGCGATTGCTCTATTTTTACCATCTGTTCAAAAATAACCAGATCATCTGCAGTTCTTTCATTAAGCAGATGCTCTTCAAAGGCCTCTAATATTTTTACCTCAGTAATAACATTTTCTTCTTTGAGATGCCTCATAAACACGTTCAATGCCTTGATTGAGTGATTCTTCGAAGCATATGAAATTTTTTGCTGTGGTTTTCGGACTAGGCAAGCATCTTTTTCAAGCCAAAGTTTAAAATCTTCATAGTGATCATACCAGAGATTGATATTGTTCAATTCTTTAATATTTAAAAAATAATGTAGTACGTAATACTTCAGGTAAAAAACATTATTCTTGTAAGAGTTCGGAGCTTTCCTTTTTCTTTTTGATTCATATAGTTCCAACAATCTGCCAAAACTGTAATACTTATCCTTCCAAGTCAAGCGCTTGATGCATCTTGCTTTTGCAGAATCAACTTCGGCCTCTAGTAGACCAAGACATCGAATAGCTTCTTCCTCTGTTGTGATATCTTTGCCAAATCTATTTCTAGTATCCTCTCTAGAAATTCTCGTTCGTTTGTTTGTCTCTGGATCAAACAGGACGAAACTATAGTAAGTTTCGCCCGTTGATTTGACTGTTCTTTTTTCAAATCGCATTACAAATCTCTCCTGCGACTTCTAATTTGCCGAGGCTTGTTTGAAAAGGCCCAGTTTATTTTAAACTTTGTCAAAAAGGAAAGCATCGATACCTCACGCTTGCAAATCTAATGGATCGATTTCACCATCCTTTATTGCTTGGACTAGCTGTTTGTCATCTCGCTGAAGCTCTTTAAACAATTTGTTAACATTACATTTTTCTAAAAATGCAAGCATCAACAGACAGTTTATTTTATACCAGCAATTTCCCGAAAATTTGAATCTAGATTTTCTGGCAATTTGATACGATAATTCTGTTAATTCAACACTAATATGAACAAGTTGATAACAGTCTAGTGGCTTGTATTTTTGCCAATTACGGTCAAAAATGCGATAAATCAACCCATAGTTTATTTTTCCTTTTTCCAAAAAAATTTTCTTTTCTTTTTTCTGAACCTCCTTAACAACTGCCTTGTTTATCTTACATATTGAAGCCTCTACTCCGATTACTCTTGCGTGAAAATCAAAATTTGCAATTAATTTTTTCATTTTATTCTCCTTGTAAAAATTATTAATTTCTTCCCTCTGTGAGGAATGAAGCGAAATACTCAAAAAACCATCTACTTTGCAAAGCTTAAACTACCTAATAAAAGCACACACCATTGCACTCAATATTTCATACTTCAAATCAATATCGATTTTTCTTGAATCGTATCGTCTTAAAGCACCTACGAACTCTGGTAACGTCGCAACCAGTTCTTTTGATTCTAATGAATGCGAATTCTCATAAAATTTATAATAGACCTCCTGAACAATATCTATTACTCGATATGAATCAATGTCGCCGGTGTAACAATAAAGGTCATCTTTATGCCGATCTACCCCAGCAACAATTTCATCAAACATTTTCTTAAAAAGTGCTCCGCCTTCAATTCGTCGAAATGGAATATAAATTCCACTTTCAATATCACAATCTTCAACATTCATTTTTTCCTCCTTTGGAAAAAAGTTAATAAAAATCCTATCCTCGTTATTGAGGATGGAATTCAATTCAAATCTCAGCTCATATTTTTTGCTACATCGATCTAGTTGTCAGTATGATAGACATATGCATTTTCAATTGCCCGTTTCCACTCATCCCTCCTAAAGTCACCCTCTTCATCAAAGTAATATTCAAGTTGGTCTACAGCATCTTCAACATCAAAACCTTTTTTGCGGCACCAATGTCCAATCCAGTGCCAAAAATTATTACGCCCCTCGTCTGGTGATTCCCGGTCTTCAAGTAATCGCCGATAAACAAAAGGGGGTAGCTGGGTTAGTTTTATATTTTTCCCCGTTTCCCCAGTTCCCCGCTCATTGAATGCTTTTGTGTATATTTTCTTAGCGGCGACTTCCTTTTTAGCCGGTGCAGGTGCTCTGCTGTCTAGCCACTGAAAAAAGTAGTCGTTTGGAATTCGTTCTTTGATTTCTACGATACCCTGAACTTTTCCAGTATCCTCTCTAAGGGCCATTGGTGCCCTGCTAAAGCGACAAGGGTCTTTTGTTGACTTGTCTGCCCCTGGCACAGCTCGCATTAATCGTATTGCTGTTTCCTTATAGTCAGCAATACTAAGAAGAGCGGTGGCGAGACTAATTATAAAGTGGAGCGACCTATGGCCAGAATAAACTATTGTCGTATATGGTAACCCGATCTCCTTGGCAAAATCGTATTGGGCCTTGAGTGATCTATCATCAAACTCAATTAGAAAACTTCTAAAAGCTGTAACATATATCCCTTTACGATAAGTACAAGGGTTGATGCCAAAAAGTCCAAAAAAGTAAGGGCAGTAACTAGAAACATAGTAAACTCTTGTCCCATACTTATTTTTTGAAAAACAAACCAGTTCACCTGGATCAAATAAAGCTGAAAAAAACTTCTCTAACGTCTTCACAAAAATAACTCCTGTAAAATTACAGTAACCAAACTTCCCGCCGAAGTAGCGGGGAAGCGGGGAAGCGGGGAACTGGGGAAAACAAGTAGCAATTCGCCAAAAGAATCATTTACGACTCCGGTGGAGGGAATTCGAAGTAACGATCGCCCCCACAACTCGATGGCCTTTTTTTCAAAATAAAATTACCTGGATATTTTTTTGATAGGTTTTCAAGCTTTGTATGCCCAGGAGGAGTCAAGTCAGGAAAACGCATTCTGCAATCATCTTGAAAATTTTTGATCGTGATATTAGACAAATGGCGATTTTGCACAACCCATTCGTTAATAACCCAGGATTCCCATTCAGCGAGATTTGCCTCTTCAATTAAACTATTTGTCACCGAAACCAGGTTTTTTTCCACCTGCTCCCTGGTTACATTAAGGCCAAGCAAGTATCTGCCCAACTTTGAAATATTATCTGGATCACTCAACTCATTGATTCTAGTTTTTAGTTCTGGATTGTCTATAATCTTGGTATTAGTAATCTCAAGAATAGATAACCGTCGATCATCTTTTTCCAGAGGTATACCATTGTAGTGATTGGAGGTAATGTAAACGTTTGCATAATTTCTAATATTTGTCGCTGACACACCTTTTGCTTCAACTTCAATGAATTCATTGGCAATAAGTTTTAATCGATTGATTTCATTTTTTGCATTTTGAGGGATAAATATTTCATCGAAATAAATCAAAGTACATCCGCTGATCTGACTGTTGAATTGAGATTTAAAAAACTGATCTCTGGCAGCTACAGAATTGCCAACGCCGTGAAGTAATCGCAAAATCATTTCAAACAACAACGTCTTGCCGACACCTTTTGCGCCAACTGCTACAAGCATAGTTGGATTCCGGCCAATCAAACTAAATGCCATCCACAAAATTAGAAAATCAATTGATTCTTTGTTTCCGTTTAGCAAATGCTCAAAAAAAACAACATAGATTTCAGGACACTTTTCTTCTACCGGCAACCTAGTGCCACAATAGTATTCATCTTTTCTCCACTCTGGAGGCTGATATGTATTAAAGACCGGAAGATAGCTTGCCGACAAACCAAAAAAGTTTTTTTTGTGTGGTGAGAATTCAAAATGGCAGGTACAAATCCTATTTTGCTTTAAATTTTGCCGTTCTTCATTTGACGTTAGTACCTGCAATATTGTAGATAGCTCTAATCTCCCCTGACACTTATTTTCGTTATCAATATAAATTAAATGGTTATGATCTTTTCCCTCAACATCTCGATATAATGAAACTCTCCCAATAAAGCTCCTCAACTCTTTATTCACCCCCTCTTTCTCCATCTCATAAGAATCAGAAGTCGATACTTTTACAAATGATGAGAAAATTTCCAGTCCCTTAGTCGAAATGAAGTCTAGTCTTTTAATGCATTTTTTTATGATCCCTACTTTTTGGCGGTATTTAAGATCATATCTACTGGCCAACGCTTTCGATGCCAATTCTACCAATCTACATTTATCTTGATATGATATTTGCTTTTTTTCGAGTACTGCCAGAGCTGTTTCAGTATTTGGTGTTTTCGTCTGAGAAACTGTGTCTAAATGCTGACTCTCTTTAAATTCGTTTGATTGATTATATTCCGTAGTAGCACTTAACGACTCTACCTGATTTTTTTCTTGCTCACACTCTGGTCCTTGCCTTTCTTCATCAACAGTGTCAATAATTGAAAAATCATCATCTGGGTCAATAGTGCTTTCTTGACCTGAATCAAGTCCGGCTTTTCCTAACTTCATATGAATACCCCTAGTGCATATAAACTGGTTTGATTTTTCTACGTCGAGCTTTTATCACCAATCTTAATGACGGATCTGGTGGTACGTATGACAAAAAAAGGGCAAGCCCCGAACAAGAAGGAAATCCCAAGTGAAGGATAACTTTTTTTATCAACTCTTTTTTTTCATCAAAAACCATCTCGTTATTGCGTTCTAAGCCTCTAGATGCCTTTATTATCAACTTACGTTTTCTTCTGTACGGCATTTGTTGATATCTCGGGTGCAAAACTAATGCTTTTCTTGTGTTCATTATTTCCCTCCTTCTGGGTCGAACCACACCTCATTGGGTTCGATATTTATTAGACCTTGTACTATCTTATCGAACCAAAGTCAATTTTTTGACAACCAATTGTATTTTTTACTTGTCCAAATACCGTACCGGGCATTAACATTTATCTTAATAGTAAAAAGGAGTGGTAAAAAATGAAGCAAAAAAAATCCGAGCAAAAAATGATTGATCTTGGCACTGAACTTATACTAGAAATGCTTCGCAAGATTCCTTTGACGAAAGGTGTTGTTGGAAAGAAAATTGGGCTTAGCAAAGGTGGTTTTTGGTACGTTACTCATAAGTCTGGAAAAATGAATAAAAAAAACTGGGAAGCTCTAAAAAAACTTTATCTTGAAACAAACAAAGATCTACCTGAAGTTAGCACTGAAGAAAAAGATGATGTCTTACAATCGGCAAGCCTGAAATCTCTTGTCGATGAAATAAAAAGAAGAGGTTGGACTGTAACATTAACCAGCGATTAGTGAGTTCGCAAAATATCCCAGATAGCGAACGATCTCTCCCAAAATGATAACCTTTTTTCTATTTTGTGCTGAAAAACACTTACTTTTTCGCTACCCCAAAATCAAAAGCGAAGTTATAGAAGATCGCCTACACGAAAATCGTGCATATATTTATTTTGGAAAATGTATGTGTTGCCCCGATAGGCCAATTACAATTACAGCATAAAAAATCAAATTGTTTGTTAGTGTTATTATTAGTGGCTGTGAATTCCAGCAAGATATGCCAAGGGTTGTTACCGGATTTTCCTTGGTATTGATCCTACTAGAAATCACAGCTTCAGTATGACAATTTTTTATATTGCCGACTACAATTAAAGATTGTTGGCGGCCAGATGTACAGAATGACGATTTGAAGCACAAAAAAACAAGATTGCCGCTAAAGCTAACGTAAAAAATTTCAGCGGTCTCTCTCTTATTTGCAATAAACGTTTTCGTACTCTTCCCAGGTCCACTTATCTTTTTTTGTAAGCGCTGCAATTGTTTTATCCGATGCTTCTTTAAAATTTGAATTGTCTTTGTATTTATTATAAACGTCTTTGACAAACCTAGTTCCCACAAGGCAAGAACCGTGATCAAAATTCCTATAATCACTAATGATATTTGCTATTTGCTCAGTTGGTTTTTCAGGGAAACTTAAACAGAATTCGGCAACCTCTTTTTCAACTTGCTCAGTAATTGCAAATCCAAGATCCGTCAAGGCTACATATGAAATCTTTTGACATAATTTTAAATATCGTGAAAAATCTTTGTCCTTAGATGGACTTTCTTCTAATTTTTTGCAGCTCTCGTTAACAAAATCTTCCCAAAACCAAGATGGTCTTCCCAATATTTTGGTAATATTCGCTTTCAAAGCATCAGCCGCATCAACACTTACATCTCTTGTTGTGTAGTAAACTTCCGCAGAAAACTGGTGCATTCCAAAAGTACAGGCAATCAAATTAGCATCTTCAATTTTTTTATTTTTTAGTTCGTCCAACTTTGGATGTATGATTTTTTTACAGCTTTCAATTATTGAGAGCAAGTCATTATTATTTAGTTCTTTTCTGTTTATGCTTTTTAGGCCAAATACTCCACCCATAAAGCATTGGTCGTAATAATCGACTACGTCATTTTCCATCTTTACAGCACGGACCTCTGCCACAGAGATATCCGGTTTATTTATTTTCGAAATAATTGACCACATTTTTTCCTTATCATTCCAAATTGTCTTTATGTCTTCTAGATATAAATTTCCGTTAGTTTTTTCTTTTATTGCCCTGGAAAAAGCAGGATGTGTTTTATCTATTGTGTTATAGAAGTGATCAAAATCATTTCTACTATTAAGCCCACCCATTGCCGCCAACTCAATCAACCGTCTTTCAATTTTAATTAGCTCTTCGATACCTGGACCATTATTACTTATACTAACCATTGTAGTTGTTGTATCTGGAGTATTGGTAATACCACTTACTGACCACTCTTCATTATTTTCAACAAAACTCCCCTCAATAATCTCAGGACAACCCAACTTAGCATTTTTTTTATCACCGACAATTTGTTTTATTTTTTCGCACGAACATTTCACACGTTCTTCTTTTTGTTTTTTTTCTCTACAGGCAGAAAATCCAATCACGAACCAATGAGGATATGCGCTTCCGAGATAACGATGAATAACAAACCTATCAACAGTAGAATTATTAGGCTGACACTCCCATCCAGTATGGAATGGGGCTGACTTGTAATCGTCTATAGTCTGACACATAGAATCTAGCTTGCTAACATTAAGCTTTTGATTAATCCCGATGTCATACCGCTTTAAAAATGATTTTATCTCAAGCAACTCTTTAGTGTCTTTTGCATAACTTCCCACATTAAAAAAAATAACAATCCAAATAAATATAAAACGCGGCCACTTAATCACTTTGTGCATATTCTCTCCAATGCTAGAATTACTCAGTGAGTAAATTTTAAAAAAGATAACTTATGCCTATATTTCCAGTAAAAATTATATCGAGAGCATCAATCGTTGTGGTTTTATCTCCGACCCTACTCCCTTGATCCATTTTTATACTAAAACTTTGATATTTTAGTAACACCCCTGCATTTCCTTGAAATGTACCCCACGATGTTGCAAACTCGTGGCGATAGCTACCGTACATTTTTAATGATACTGCAGGATCAATTTTATTTTCCTTTTTATTGGTTGCATCTAGAAAGGAATATGAGGAGGCACCAATACCCATATTAAACCCAAGGATCAGCCTATTCCCTTGATCATTCCAATTGGTTCTGAATTCTGCAGCCAATGGGTTTATAAATATTGTATTAATTGTTATTAGCTGTGGCTTGCCCTCACTCTGATAAACATACTGAAGAGACTCATCGAGTACTTTAAACGTATAAGGAATTCTTGGAACGGTAAAACTTATTAAATCAACGGACATCGGCATTTTGAAACGCGTATATACTTTATCATCAATGAAATATTTGAAGATTAGAGAAGTATAATCTATTTTATAGTGGTCTTTTGAGATAACAGTCCCCTCTCTTCCGGCTACGTCAGCACTTACATCTTTTGTGGTAACCGTCCCCGTTGAGAAGGCGTGATGCTCTACCTCTACTTCTATGTTGTTGATTGTAAATAATGTTCCAAGTGCATAACTGTATTTCTCATCAAGCCCGAACGACTTAACCGCAGTTGTTGTTGCATTGTTACCACCAGGAAATAAAAACTTATTATCTTTATAGAATATTTTTAGTTTCATTTGTTTCCAAAAAAGATCGATTCCCAACTCGCTCACCCTGACAGGGTCAATATCATATTCAAGAATTTTCTGACGCCCTACACCTTCATATCCCTCTCCATCTAGCGAAGTATAGTCATTCGTACCAATCGTAGTAACCTCATACTCATAAGTGATTTTATATTTATCGGGTCTTACTGAAAAAGCCTGAACTGTAGTGGGCATAAGCAATATCAGCATACTAAAAACAATACTGCTCCAAATAAATATAAAACTCGGCCACTTAATCATTTTGTGCATATTCTCTCCAATTTTAAAAATTACTTTCGGACTTTTCTCAATACAACTTCGTAAACCCCGGCATTGATTTCATTGTCGTATTTCTGGATGGGATTTACAGGGGAATTTTCTTCACCAAAGCACAAATACTCCATCGAGACACAAAAAAAATCAGCCACGATTTTTACTTGCTCGATATTTCTTGGTTTTTGGCCGGCGATCCAGTTTGCTAAAGTCTGTCTTGAAATTGCGGTCACCGTTGATAGTTTTGGAATATTGAGATTGTTTTTCTTCAATAGATTTTCTAGGTTTTTATCAAGAGTTAATTTCATACAAATTAACATCGGCACTTCCTCCTAACTCTATAAGGCAAAAACCTTTCAAGATACAATCAGTACCGCCGAAGATACAATACAACACTTTCCGTATCTCAAGAGATACGATCTAATACCGCGATGATTTCATCTTTAATCCCATTGATACTCAAATGCGTATAGATGTCTTGAACTTTTTCAGATGAGTGGCCGGCGATGATCATCCGATTTTCTTTGCTTATGCCCTTATGTGCCAGATTCGTGAAAAACAGATGGCGGAAAGTGTGACAAGTGAAGTGGCATTCTATATGAGCAATCTTTTTATATCTTTGACACAGAAGCTGCATCCCTCTCGTCGAGTAGTTTTTGTTTCTACTACTTTGAAAGAGAAATCTATTTTTTTTGTGGCCATCTAAATATAGTGCTAGTTTGTCCTTTAGAGTATTGCCAAAGACAACTACTCGATCCTTGCCACCTTTTCCATTTTTTATAAAAATTGTATTTTCTTTCAAATTAATATTTGAAACTTCGATTGCCACTAACTCACCAACCCTGATCCCGGTACCCTGCAAAGTCTCAAATAGTAATTTGTAGACAGGATTTTTCATACCCTCATAGAACCGGCAAATTTCATCTTGAGTTGGCAATTCATATAGCTTTTTACGCTGCTTATCTTGCTCAAGTTTGCATTTTTTTCTAACAATACGAAAAACATATTTGAGCTGATTGTAACTGATGTTATTTTTCAATACTTCTTTTTCTATTTTCTTGATTACGCCTTGTAGGCCAGTGTTTAGTTCAACGATGTTGCTTGCTGTTTCAAATTTATAACCGTTCATCTAAAACCTCATATGGTACGGCCAACATCACGGCATACAAGACCTCTAGATCAACTTCCTCGGGAGAAACTTGAATATCATTCTCTATGCCAAAACTAATCAACTCGTAGTAGTTGCGGCCATTCTTCACTGATTTTTCAAAAACCATTTCAACCATCCCGTAATCTTCAATTTCACTTTTTACATCTAATCTCATTTTGAAATTATCAATAGGTTTGGCAAAAAAGGCCCAAAGATTTTTCGCTATTTTTCAGTTCTCCATAACTTTCAATAGAATGCTTTTGAAAAAACTATGAGCTTTTACCTCGCATCTGGAGGATAATAAATAGATGGATTCAAAATTTTCTCGGCAATATTTAACTGGGAATCTGCATATTCAACGATTCAAAAAAGCTCAATTTGAAAAGTTGATTCTTGAAAATATTGCCACGCCTGAAATACTATCAAAATATTATGAAACACTTACGGAGATCGATTACCTTGAACAGCGTCTTCTTGATGACCATTGCGTTGAGAATATTTAAATTTTGTATCTATAGAGGTACAAATGTATCTTGAAAGGTTTCGCTCTTAACTAAAATATCATCACCTGTTAAAATATAAATAAAAAAAGGAACAGGTAATGTATAAAAAATTTTTGAAAGAAGTAACCAATACCGCACCAACCACTTTACTTGAAGAGAACACAAGGCCCATATCATTCAATGGTGTAATTGGAAGCGTACAAACTCTGAAGCTAGTCATAATGGTAACTGTTTTTGAAGTTATCATCGGTTCTCTTATTTCACAGTTAATAGGTTTTATCTTCCCTTCAGTTGGCATAGTAATCATTCAACTAATTGGGGTGATAGTTGGAATAGCGGATCTTGTTTTCGCTATTAGTATATTCACTAGGCGATATAGAGATATCTTGCGAGAAAAGATACAAACTTTCAGCCAAAAATTTTTCTATTCTTTGTTTTTGTATTTTATACTTTTAACTAGACCAGTAGCTCTTATTCTTTTTTCTTTTCTAGTCTATGATGTATGGAACTTTAGTAAACACGCCGGTCAAATTTTTCTGGCCATAAACGTATTCTTTGGTTTGGCTATTGCGATCATTATTACCATCATTCCTGGTTGTACCCACATACGAAAAATTGAAAATTACTATATGAACTGAATTTCTATCAATTTTCCGTAGTGTTAAAAATTAGTTGCTATAATTTGTAGAAGCCTAGATTTTCAATCAATAGAATTAATAAAATATATTTTTTCACACTACTACCTGTTTATTATCAACTACTTGACGCGGGGCCGCAAGTTAATGTTAGAATAATTATAGTCCCATAATCGGGCCATTTCGCGCAATACGTCATAGAATAACCTATAAACTTAGTCCAATGATGGGCGCAAAACAAATGGAGTTGAAAATGAGAACAAACTTAGCAGTATTAAAATTTGACCAACACTCGTACACAGACAAGGACCATGGTCAGTTATTAAAAAATCTTCGAATCGCAAATAGGGATCATTACCATCTTAGAGAAGGTCGTAAAGAGAAAATGCCTTTCATCGTAATTATTAAAGTTGACTTACCTTCAGGCACTTTATGGGGACATTTGGGTGGCCCTGATGATGATAACGTCCGCAAAAATGAGTTATTAGATATAAAATTCTCGATTGAGATTGATGACAAAGGAAAAGTTGATATCTCAATAGACTCAACAGATCGAACCACTACGTATGAGGAGTCAATGCGACTGGTACTCTACTCAATGAGAACTATGGCTAAAAAAAGTGTAGAACTTACCAAAAATAATTCTGGCGGTAACGGTGCAGATAAAAAAGGTTTTTATCCAGAATCTGCGACAAAGAGAGGTTTCTTTCGTACTTTTGAAAGTACTGTCACCAAAGCTGTGTCTGAGTTGGTTTTACCAAAAAGTTTTAGAGCTTCACTCAGAAGAGCACTGTACAATTTGAAATACTACAAAGGCAAATAGTACTTAGAATACTTGGCTCCAAGAATTTTTCGCTTCTTCTGTGATCGGGGTGAAAACTGCTGAGTTGTATTGTCTTCCACATTCATGAGTTGGCGTTTCAAGGCCAGCATAACCTCTAATCAAAATTGGAATAGTTGTCCTAAAGATTTCTTTGCAAGAGGCACATGTTTTTTCTCTTACGCGTAAATTATATTTTACACTCCAATATTCCAAAGAACTTTCCGGATATAGCACTGCCTCTCCCTCAAAAAAACGCAAAAATAATTTAAGCTTCAATTATATATGATTGCACAAAATTTACTTTTGGCCAGAAAAACTCTGATATTTTACAAATAGTGCCCTAATCTTTACATTAGTTGCCATCTGTTTTAGAATTTCCATCAGATTATCAATTGGTTGAGTGTCGGGTACGTCTTTTTTCGCTCCCGCCATATTCGCACCCCTGCAAAGGGGACTAAGTCTTTGAACTTAGACAAAAAGGGCCATCGAAAGATGGCCCTTTTGCATTTTCAGGGGTACGAGGGGGTTTGTGGATTTTGAAACTGAATGGAAAAAGCCTATGTCAAAAATAATTTTCAAAACAAACAGATTACTAGTCAAAACACCAGAACTCACAAAAAAAACGATTAGCTTCATTACTGAATTGTGGAATACACCAGCAGTTATGAAATATGTAGGATTCCCCCCTATGTCAGGGAACATTGCAGTCTGAAGTTGGAGATAAAAACTTTTCTCAACCATGTGATTTTTACATGGATTGGCATAAAACTAGCTTAGTAAAAGGGGGTAACAAAGGAATCATGCATGAA
>Ga0208245_1000168_pt1 | contig 64279 bp, 70 predicted proteins | sample RifOxyC1_FD_184035 | JGI IMG/M metagenome (GOLD analysis project Ga0208245, IMG submission 184035) | Soil microbial communities from Rifle, Colorado - Rifle Oxygen_injection C1 (SPAdes) | ecosystem: Environmental > Terrestrial > Deep subsurface > Rock core/Sediment | place: Rifle, Colorado... | reverse complement strand
CAAGTGCCGCACGTATAGATGGCAACATTCCTGACTCCAGTGTGTCGGTTTCGTGGGGCACGGCAGAAAGGGCAAGAATCCATGACAATGCACCCATCAAAAATCGTTAGCACCCAGGTCAGTGTCTGATGATAGACAGTGGTGAGCTGTGGCTGAATACACGGAATTGGATAAGAGGAAGCTGTGTGTCCAATCCCACTTGTTTTCCACGAACTTGTGGAAGTCCTCGATATCTAGGGTGACCTCTGTGTCTGAGGACATTTCAAGCATCCCAATGATGGCATCAAAGTCGGCCGTGCGGTCGGACGGGAGAGTCAGCCCAAAGGAAAGTGACGTGACCCGACCGTCAGCAAGTTCCTTTAGTTTCTTCCGCAAGGCTTTCTTGGCTGCCTGGAGGTAGCCCTCTCTGGCTTCCTTGACAATCTGAACGTGTTCAATCCGATTGGCTCTCAACTTGTCCAACAGTACTGCCTTGGGGATTCTTGTCTGTAGAGAAGTTCTAGTCATCTGTGGGTATCTCCTTACCATTGGGGTGGTGCCGTCCACCACATTTTTAACTATACCCCAGAACTTTGGAATAGGACGGCTGGAACAGGTGGGGATTCTCTCATGCGTTGATGGAGCCCCTTTGGGCGTTATAGAGTACAGAGTAGGCTTCTATGGGATCAAAGTGTACTTTATCTTGGTGGGAAGCTATCAGGAAGGATGCATTATCGAGCAATATCCGATTGCCGCCCTTGTCTTCTGCCTTTGCCCTTGCACCACACCGTTTCTCGGCATAGCTCATTCTTTTCCCATCTAAGGTGTAAACACCTGTACGGTTCAACATTTGGTGTATCCCCACATGGATGTCTTTATGGCGTTTCAGGCACAAACCCTGATTGCCACCTTGGTCGCTTCATAGCCCCGTTTCTGGGCCTTCTCTGAGCCTCCCTTCACCTGTTCCCAGAGTAGCCATGCTCCTTTCTGTGTCTGGCAACAAGTCCAGGGATACAGTTTCCCTTTAGGTGATACGATGCACCAAGCGTTCATGGGTTCTGTACTCCTACTGAGATTTCCCCACACCGTTTGACAAGGTTTGTAAAAGCTCGTTTGGGGATGTTGTTGCAGATGCCATCTATGATGAGTGCCTTCATCTCCCGTTTGATCCAGTTCCTTTGTGACTCGGTTAGGTCGTACCATTGAGTGCCTAGGTTGGCATTGCAGTGCCGATCTACGGCCCGGTCAAAGGTGGCTTCCAAGGAATAATCGTTCATAGCAAAATTGCTCATGTGGTTCGAAACCTCCAGTTGCCACCAAACCATACTACTCTGGTTTGGGTTTGTCTAACAGGATGCCGAACATTTCATTGAGACAATTCTGGCACCACCAGTAGTAGCCATATTCCATCTCAGCCGGGTCGATGCAAATGACGGGAACATCCACTCTGCTGCACTTCTCACAGGTTCCGGTTGGGTTACCAAGGATTACCCCGTCTCGTATATATCCGGCTTTAAACTCGTGGAGAATGCGTTCTGTCATGGCTTTGGCTCTCTTGGTAGCATGTCCTCGGTTGGTTTCTCATACGCATACTCACAGCAATCCCACGTCCCACATTTGGGGCAGATATCATTGGACCAAACCTCATCATCTTCATTCGGGTAGGCGTCGGCTCTCAAAGTCTCAGGTGGGAACTCTGCTTTACAATGGTCGCAATGAATCAAGGTCGGTTCATATTCGTACAGGAAGTCTGGTTCCGGCTGAAGTGTATGGCAAATTTCAACGGGACGTTCCTGCACGAACTGTCCCTTATCGTTGACATACGTGGAGATGGCGCCTGTAATGCAGAAGGTTGTGTTACCGGCTGTGGGATTCCTTCGGACAGAGCCGGATTTGATTTTAATGATCTGGGGGCCAGTTGCCATCAATGGCTTCAGATCAACAATCCGTAGAAGATACTTGGTCCCATAATTGTGACCAGGGCTAGCACCAACTCTAGAATGAAGACGAAGACTCCGACTCGTTCAACGTGTGGAACGATATTGTACTTTCCTATTAGGCCAAAGTAGATGTAGATCCAAAGAGCTGCGATCGCTAACGTGATTAGGATGAAAAGAGCTGACATGGTTGCTTCCTCCGTTTGTGGTTTTGAATGTCTTATCCCTGAGGTAGAGAGTTTAGGCCTAATCGCTCTCCCCACCTCATCTTACCCTCTATATTCCGCCACAGCCCACAAATGCGCCCTCCTTGGGTCTTGATCTGGAGACTACTGGCACACTTTGTGGCTCTGTCACAAGTGGCACACCGACAATATGGGATGATCTTTGCGGTTTCAGTCATCAGACGATTCGTCCCTGGTCCAGTAAATTGGTTTGTTGGGCATCTCCATTTGTTGGACCGGGAACAATTGTTTGCCTAGAAAGGAAGTCAAGCCGTCCCGGTAGCCACAGTCGCAATACACCCCACCACCCAAGGGGGAGAGAGTCATTCGCATGACGTAGAGGTTGGCCTTACAGTTAGGACAGGGGACGTCGGTCTGGTAAAGGATGGTCATGAACTTGCGGATGGGGTCGGACTCGATCTCTTCCCGAAGTTCCTTGAAAGGTTTGTTCCAAGGCATTATGGGCTGGGCTCCACCCAACTCCCTCCGTTTGAGAGCATCGGCTATGATTTTGCTCTTGGTTTCATCATCTAGAGTCATGAAAGCACGCTTACCCGTTTGTTTTGGTGTTGTCAGACCCTTCCTGGGGTTTCCCCTTGATGAGGCCACATAGGGGTCTCCACCAGATGCAGAAAAGCAAGAGCAGGAAGGAAATGGTCACAATGGATTCAAGCCCGCCTTCTACTATCCACCGAGATGTGCCATACGAAACGGCACTATCAGAGAGTTGCATGGCGGCGGATGGTGCTGCTAGCGGCGGGTAGAACAGAGTTATGGCCCTGAGAACAACTATGTAGATAAAGAGCAGAATGCCCGACAGGATTAGGGATTTCTTCAACATGGTGTGTACTCCTCTTTTGTCCCCAATCCCCGTCACCTAAAACGTGGCGGGGATTGGGATTGTTCCTACAGATTGGGTACTTTGGCTGAAACGTCTAGAACGGGAATGGCGGGCATATCCGCACCACCCCCGTACATGAGTGTTGTGGGGACCGCCCCAACCCACTTATCGATACCCCGCCACATCAGAATGTTGGGGGTGATGGATGCGTTCAACATCTCATTGGCTTTCTTTTCCGCTTCAGCTACAACCAGTCGGGCTTTAGCCTGACCCTCAGCCCACTTGACAGCACTCTCAGCGTTGCCACGAGCTGTCTCAATAGCAGCATTAGCACGCCCCTCAGCCTCAGTCTTGGCCTTGTCTGCATCTACTCGTGCCTGCTCCAATTTTCGACTTGCCGAGTAGGCAGAGTCAATGGACACTTGAACGTCCTTACTCTCGTATGTCAATCCTTCAGACCCACCAACATTGAGGATGGTGACGCCCCGCTTTTTGAACTCTTCCTTGGTTTTCTCGGCCAAGGCACTCATCACTGCAGTCTTGTCAGTACGGCATTGATCCAATGTTTTGTTTCCGAATTCATTGGCCAGATAACTCTGGATGTAACCCCGCACGTTCTGGTCGATTACCTCTGCTAGGGGCTTGGTTGAATACCAGTACAGGTAGGCAGCGGCGTCGTCTTCTGTGATGGCAGCTGTGATCGTCACTCCGCAGGTGAATCCTATGGACTCTTTGGATTCCACGGCGATTCCTTCATTTTTGGTTCCTGTTCCTGTTTTGGCGTCTCCAGTCCATTCCCTGGTTATAGGAGTCCGATCAACTGTAATGACCTTGACCGTGGGGATATACTCGTAATCCCACCACATGCGACCTGTGCTCCGCTCCCGTACAGGAAGGATCACTCGTTTACCAGCGACCTTATTGGCCTGAAGGAACTCTTCGCTCATAAACTTTGCTTGACCGTCCTTACTGGCCCCCTCCATGGGGATCAGGAAGGCGGTCTCATTGGGTCCAATCTCTTGAATAGGTTCCACTCTAGCAGGTCCCATGCACCCCATTGATCCGAACCCAACCATACAACACAGCATCAACACGAAATTACATCTCATCTCTAGTCCCCCTAGTTAGTTCAAGAACGCACAGACTCAACGCACCCATCTACTCTTTTTTAGGGTGCTTTGACTACTTTTAAGTGCGAATGTGTTCATTGGGTACATCCTCCGGTCCAGGTGGAGGCCATTTGCGGGCAAGGTTCACATCCTGCTTCTTAGCTAGGGCATCAACCACATCCTGTGTGGAGGCAGAGCAACGCCATGCACCGTCCAGAGCGAGGATTATCACATCGATCCATTCCAATACATCGGTAGGTGCCTTACGGATCTCCGCTAGTTCCTTCTCTATGTGCTTTGTAAGGCCACCTGTGCGGAGTCCCGTACCAAAGGTTGGTTCAGACCATGCCTTCTGTCGGTCCAAGTACTCCCTGAGTCCCAATAGGTCCATGAATGCAGCCCCCTGTATAAACTACCAGAGGGACTATACTCCATTTGGACTCAGACCATGCGAAGTTGCAGTCAGATCCCCAACTCAGTCTTGTAGTCATCTGCTGATAAGGAAGCCATGCGTTTCATAGGCATAACAGCCTGACCTCTCCAGCCTTTGGCGTGGAGAATGGTATGTACTGCATGTTGCGGGTCTACATAGTCAAAGACACTTTCGGAGGTCATGGCGACCCCGCCAGCCCGATCATAGCGAAGTACCTGTCCCTGCAACTTATCTCCCCGCCAATTGAAGATAACGCTATAGCTAACACCATCTAGAGCAAAGCCGATGCTATTCATTCCCGTGCGAATTGTCTTTGCACCGTTGCGGATGAGCACCCGCATAGCCTCACCCTTGATCTTATCCATTGCTCCATCTTGGGTTTTCCAATCCATTTGGCCTGCTTTCTTACTCTTTTTCCGCCAATCAGTAGACCCCTCAATTTTGTCGGCCAATGACCCGCAAAAAGCGCCCGTGTTGTCGATTTTGCCTTCCATTTCCTTCATGCACTTAGTGACCTTATGCTTTGCATCCCCGGTCAGAGAATCCCAGAACTTCTCTACTGACTCTTGTGTCCACCCCTTTGGTAGGTTATCCCAAGCAGCCGCTTTTATGACCACGTCTCGGGTAGCTCTGTAGAGCTCCGGATCACCCACCACCATGGCGACGAACTGTCGGTCAACCTCCCCACCGAACAAGGCTTTGTGTGCTGCTGTCAAGGTTCTCATGGGTTTCTCCTGTAGGGACGCAACTCGAATTGATGGCACGACCACTTTCAACCATTCTCGTGCCATTTCCGGTACTGTTCTGGGCCCGTATCCTACTAGCTGTCCAAGGGCATCGCAAAAGGCTTCCTCCGGGTTCTTCCCGGCATAGGCCGAAATAGGGTGCTTGGGGACGTGAATTTCATCTGTGCCGGAGTCTAGCATCGTCTTGACATCTACCTTACCATGGTCCTCTACCCATTGATGCCATTGGCTACTGTACATGAGCCCCATTAGTTGGAGATACCACAAGGGGTCCAAATGCTTGTCCAGACGAAGGATATAGTCTGCAACGGTGTCACCATCCTTCATCCCTCTGAAGAGACGGCTCAAGTCTACTGGCCCCGAATCTCCCAGTATGGCGTCTCTCCAGTACGTATGTGCCTTACTGTCCAGCCCAGTTCTCCATAGATGGTGCCCCATCTCATGAGCCAAGGTGTAAGCTACTTTGTCCGGATCGGAATTCTGGATCGTATTGATGAGAACATGATCTCGCTCATATCGCCCACCAAAGTCTAGTCCACCTTCATTGAACCCCTCTAGAATGATGGGTAGTTTGTAGCGGAGCAACCATGGTAGTATTTGGGTGGCTCTCTGCTTGTATCGTCTGAGTCCAACCTGGAAACTGTTTAGTTCCTTCTTGTCTCGTTCGTTGATAGCCTTGAAGGTGATGCTGAACCCCTCTATGCTATCAGTGTAGGAATCAGGAAAGTTCAGGCGAACTGGCTCGTCGGTCTCCTCCAGTTTCTGGTACCAGAAAATGAAATCTTTGAGGACTTTCCAAGCAGGGCGGCTATCCCTACGAAGTCTAGACTCCCAAGCTGGTAGCTTCCTGATGAAGTCTTTGAAGCACAGTTCCTTGTTCCAGTATGCATCGGGATGACGTAGCGGAAAGTCCAGTGTGACTAGGCCCCAAGTGTCTCCGTTGATCATCTTCGTGAGGGTTTCAATATCCCGCTTTTTGGGTCCATCTTTCCAGGCTTTCCATAGGGATTGTTCTAGCAGCTTAGTGATCCTGAGAACGATTCCCTCGAAGTGCAGTCTCCAGGTGGTGAAGGCTTTCTGTAGGTGGGCAGCCTCATCATAGTCGGTAGGTTTGTGGACCTGCTTCATGAGGAGAAGGAAGTCTTGACGTAGTTTTGCTATGCTGGAAGTATCGAAAGGGACTTGTTTTCCCAGTCTCATGGGGTTGCCTACCTCCCGTAAGGCATCTTTTCCATAGAAGGGAAAACGGGGGCGTCAGGTGTTGAGGAAGTCCGACTGACTCAGGAATATCTTACGTTTCAGATCACGCCTGGAGACCACCTGGACTTCCTGAAAACATTTCAGGCAAATGTTTGGCTCGCCTAGTTTGGGTGGGCTGTCCCGGAAGTCTATGGAATGACCACACGAGTAAGTGATCACTGCAACCTTTCGGGACACGACAGATCGGATGGAGTGGGGTTTCAATTCTTAGGCACCATTACTTCCTGAGTGCCCTGGCTGCTGATGAGTACCCGGCAGCAAGGACTTTGACTGTGAAGCAATTCCCATCTAACTTCCCCACCAAAGATACCCAGCCTTTAGAGATGGCATAAGCCAGATAGGGGTTCTCATTAAGCCGCTCAAGTTCTGACTTTGTGATCAGCCCGGACATCGCATCAACGTTCGGGGACCATGACGAAACTATGGCTAGCCCCGGGGTGCGACGTACTGAGTCATCATCCCCAGCATACCACTCATCGGAGATAGCCAGCTGGCACCACCTGATCAGTAATTTCCGTGCCTGGGCAGCTACAAATTCCTGTTGAGCCTTACTCATTCCATTGGGGGTCATTTGCCACCTTCCTGTGAAAACTCGTCAGCCGGAAACATCTGGTCGTACATCCCATTCTCTTTAGCCCAGACCGCCAAGGTGGGTACCCCACCGATATGTTCGGATCTCCAACCGAAGTTGGGCATCGGGGGGCGTGTCGGGCGACCCCGAACACAATCACTCGGATGGGTATAGCTATCATCCGGGCATTTCCAGGCGTCCATGAGGATGTGTTTGAAGTCATAGTCGTACCCTTTCTTGGCTCTAGCCTTGAGCTTCTCCCAGGCAGTCAAATCGGGAACCTCACCGAAAGCCCGATTGCTGTCAAAGAAAAACGGAATCCAATTCGTGCCCATGTGACACCTCCTGGTTTCTCTTTACTCTATCCATTCGAGAGAGCACGCATCCACAGAAACGATATTCGCATTCAAACTGAACGTCGGGTCAGTTGTGACTTTGTACGTGATCCCGTTGTGTTCTATTTTTGAGCCCTCCAGCGGTATAAAACTAGAGTAAAAGTTGACACGTCACACTCCAGGCTCGGTTTTGCATTCGGCTCTGCACTCTGCCAGTCTGAGCTCTAGGGCACGAGTTCGCATGCCCTGGATGTTGCTCTGGATCAATTCCTCAATCCAGACACCCAACTCATAGAATCCGCCCGCTACTGACTTTCCCCTAGACACCATGACTTGGATCAGAGGGCACACGAGTTCCACTGTTTCAGCAGCATATTTTTCCAACCAATCAGGATCATTGGCTATGTTGAAGTCACTGGTATTCTGGATCCGATCCATCAGCTTGATCGCTATCACCCGTGGGTGTGCTAGGGAGAGCATGGTGAAGTAGACATCGGGATCCGTTTCCCCCAACTTGGACTTGGAGAGTAGTGCCACCGCTCCTGCAACGTTTCTCCCATACCTGCGAACCAATTCAGGCCAAGAGAAGCCCGGACTATCTTCTTTGACATCGTGCAGCAAGGCGGCACACTTGTCGCTATCCGTGAAGAAGAAGGGACTTTCCTCCATGAGTTCCAGTACCCCCAAGGGGTGGATATAGTAAGGAGTGTTGGACATCTTACGAAGTTGCCCATCATGGAGAATCTTCATCCAGGCAATGCAGTCGTTGACTCGGATGGTGCGAATCTTGTTAGACGGCATGGTCAGACCCCCTTGATCCCCATCTGTATCAAAGCCTGAGCCATTCGGTGGGCATCGTGTACTGGATTGTGGTCATGCTTCACGGTGAGACCTTTCATCTCTCGCTTCCAATTGGCATGGAGCGACTTGTGCACTCCCTTATAGAGACTATTGAGATTCATGCTGGAGAACCCAAAGGGATTACGCCCTAAGAAACGATGGAAGTAGTAGTTGATGAATTGCCAGTCAAACCCATTGTTGTCGCTGGCGAAGATGGGTTTGGAGTCTCCACACACCATCTTGAGCCAGTTGTCAAAGACACCCATCGTAAAGATGGGGTCTGGAAGAGCAAGATGTTGTTCTCTGGCGAATCCCGAGACGGCCAGAGCTTCTGGCACCCACTCATTTGAAATAGGGGAAGTTCGGCCATAGAACGTCTCCGGGGTTTCCCCTGGCATGATAGCTCTAGTATCCACCTTCACGGCCCCAAAACATACCATGGAATACAATCCGGGGCAGGGCCCATCTGCCTCTACATCTACGATGATGATTGGTGTTGACATGGTTACTTTGCCCCCATCTGTCATTCCCAGGCGTCGTCTCTATCGAGTCGTGAAATTGCTTCGTCAATAGCCATATCTCTTTCATCCTTCGTGGGGGTTATGGCCTCCCCCGTATCCAATTGAATAGTAGTAAGCGGGATGAGGACTCGTGTAGTAGACACAGATGCCCCAGACGGGAAATGCACCTCAAATGTCATTTGCACCACCGGCCCGGAAGAGTTGTCTCTTTCCCACTTTACAACTACCAACTGTCGTTTGTCACAAGAAAGTGTCGTTTCACTATGCATGTGTTGCTCTCTCCCAGATGCAGTCCTCGTGGAACACTCCGGCACGAGGTGTCCAGTAGCCATTACTCCCAATTGGGATGATTTGATTGCAGTGCTCACATTTAGACTCGACCGTGATAGGAATCCTCAGCATGTCCTTCCCCTTACAGACCTTGGTGGACCCGTCCGCGAACGTTACTAGAGTCCAGCGTCCCTGATGGGTGAAGGACAGGGCCGGGTTCAGTGGGGATGGATTCTTATCAGTCTCCTGTGGGGGCAAGGTCGTACCAGCATCCAAACATTTGGCAAGCTCTGTCAGCTTGGCGAACATAACTTGTTTGCAGTCCGCCTCTAAACGACACTTCCCACATACGGAGGACCTGTCCGACCAGTGTCCCACACATCGTGTCTGATTCAATGCTACTTGTCTTATGTAGGGGTCAGGGTGGTACTCTGGTTTGATCAGAGTGGTGAACATATCTTTGGGTGCTACAGGCGAGATGATGACAGCGTCCGGTACAAATTGCCCCTTGCTTCGGGCAAGGCCCATAGCAGCATTGACTCCCACGGAAGTCAGCCCCCACTGCCCTCTACCGATTTGTATTGCTTCCCCAGAATCCTTCAGGGCGCGGAAAGCCCAACTGATCCATAGCACGATCCAGGGTTTACCTGATGCATCTTGTCGTCCGTATTGATCGACACCGTCAATCCCCATTTTGGTCAGGATCGGGGGAGTGACGGATTCATGGTGGACCGGGACATCTGATGTCCAGTTGGACATCTCCCCCAGAGTTAGCAGGAGGGGTTCCCGGAAATCCTTGGCAGAAGGTTTGGTCATATGGCACCCCCTGAGAGAGATGGGTCAATGAGACGTTGAGCAGTCAACTTGGATGCTTCATCCGGTAACCCATCCAGAAAAGCTTTAGCTGCTTTGATCAACAGATTCTTTTTGGGTTCTCCTGATAGGAGTAAGTCCTGTGCATGTCCTAGCCAGGCACACACGGCTCGATGGGAGAATTCTCCGTATAGAGTATTCAGCTTGATTGCTTCTCGGAGCGCAGTAGTTGATGCACCCACTTCCCTGAAACAGTCAGGATACTGTTCAGCCAGGAATGGGAATTTCTGGATGGCAATCTTTTCTTCGTCCTTCCAACCCATCCAGTGGAATTCAAACTTCCGTTCGAACCTATCGAACATTGCCGCATCAATGGAGTTGGCGGAAATCATCCTGCCACGAGGATCTCCCGATCCAGATGTATTCCCTGTAGCGACAATTCGAGTGCCAGGAAGCACCTTATACGTTTCCCCACGGGGTCCTTTTATTCGCCCGGATATTGAGTCCATGATGAGCCGGAGTGCCTCCGTCTGACTCCGGGGATCTGCCCGATCCATATCCGAAAGAAGAATCAGGTAGGGGATCACTCGTCCAGAGATGGGGGACTTATAGCCATCTCTTAGTGCTGTTAGGAGTTCCCCCTCCTCCCACATTGTGCTAGTTGCTGAGAACGTCCTGGAATAGAACCAGCTCTGGATATCCAATCCAGGTTGGATTGGGAAAGGTTTTGCAGGACTGCGAGTAAGGGCCGACCATGCATGGAAAAAAGCATCCTTTCCCGATCCTGGCATACCCCAAATGTACATAGACCGATGGTTAGCTAAGGCGACCGCTGCATGATGCACATCTCTCCCCAGAGCGTCATCTGTGGGGATCATGTAGTAATCCGGAAGAGGTAAACAAGCATCTTCGGGGACGTCTACATTGACTGGGAAAGATGCTCCAGCGAAGACGAGTCTCAATGCCTCGGGCATTGGTGGGGGTTCTCGCCGGAATTGGCCTTGGGACTCCCACTCAGTCATCAGGGTATCTGAAACCACCCCACTATCCGGGTACCTTGTCAGGTAGTCTTCCACTGAGAGTGCGTGTACCTGTTTAAGGTGTTCTGCTAGGTAGTGGCTCTGAAAGTCACAAATTTCGCATTTTGCCTGGGCTCCCACTCGTACCTCCTTGGAGAGCGTTCTTACCTCATACTACCCAACTTGCAGACTTCCTAACCAATTTTTTTCTGTTAGAAGTGGAATCAGGCGGGTAGTATGAGTTGCAGGGGGGGTGGTGCATGAGCAGGCACATCGGAATGGCTATGGAGTCAATAGATGCCAGTAAGTTGGTCCCCACCGTAGTAACCATGCCTGTTCTTCCGGGTAGCAGATACCGAGAGACGCACCAAGCATCTGTGATAGGTATCTTAGGGGCCAACAGTATCCCCATCATCTCTTGTGGCACAGAGTTCAAGAATATTGGTCGGTGGACATTTCGACTCATGTTGGCAGAAGCATGTTCTTGGGCTGAGGCCAATCCTGGCACTATGCCGACCCCCCATCATGTGCGAGAATGGGTTTCCAAGGCTAATACAGAGACAGTGCTGTGGCCCCACATTCAGATAGCAGAGACACCCAATGATCTACCCCATAAAATGGCAATGGCACTGGTAGGTGGTGCATACCATGAGAGTTGGCATAGTCTCTACTCGTGCCAACGGCCTCTGACAACTGAAGAGGTGGCCAACCTCGTATTGCCACGTTGGGCCAAGGTCAAGGATTGGTCCAAGTATGCCACAGTTCTATTGGATATCTCGAATGACATCGAGGACATTCGGATTGAACGACTAGGAGTCAAGGCGTTCCCGGGTACATACCCCAAGATGGTTGACCTTCAGGACTTCATTCTCCATCGAGAAGCATTGTCGAACAAGAAGCCCCCATCTGATGCGACCATCCTGGTACGGGCATTCAGGGACTTGGGGTTAGGGTACCAATCGGAGCTTCAACGTCTCACTTTGGGACGGTATAAAGACTGGAGCCCCACTACTGTAGAGATGGTGGAGTCAGGGGCAATCCTCCCCCTTTTAGAAGAAGCCATTTCCCTGAGTGCCGATGATGACTTGGGGTGCATTCGTATAGCCATGGATCTGATCAGTATGTTGGAGAATATGGGGGGGCTTGAGGACAAGACCAGCCAGCCCACTAGTGTCTCCACCTGTCCCGCTTGTGGGGCGTCCCAGGATAAATTGCGCCTACGATCAGCTCCGCAATTCTCACAGATCGGGATTATCACTTGTACGGTGTGTGGGTGGCAGACACAGGTTGATATCCAAGAGGAGAGAAGTGAAGTCAATGATGAAACCCACTTGGGGATCCCCGAGACCCCCCTCCCAGACGGAGATTGGGCTAAAGGCGTTCTTGTCGGGATGTCAAATGGTGTGGAGACCTTGAACTCAGAAGGGGCATTCAATGGGGCAATTAAGGATCTCAATACCAATTGTCCCATGGAGAAGGTGCCCGCCGACAAGACTGAAGCACCTTATTGCCCCCTTACGACTACCTTCGACACAATGGCTCTGGTTGAACCATCCACATTTGGTAAGGGGCACGACAATCAAAGGGCGTCCGAGTTGATGGAGATGGTTCAAGTGCCTGCTTCTTATTTGCGTGCACGTTTTCGCAATCGGTTCAAAGCATTGGAGTTGACATCGGTCGCACATGGAGTCCGGCATGGCCGAATGCTCTCAGAGAGAATGCTGGTAGAATCGGCTATTTGCCTGAGGGGTGGGGTGGTGCCAGACCGGGCATACTGTGTAGCCTCTGAAAGGGTGGATACCAGTGGGGCTATCGCGGTTGTTCTAGATGAATCCAGTTCGATGAAGGAAGCCTGTGGGTTAGTTGCTACAGCCAAAAAGTTGATTACAGATAGCAAGAAGAGCAGACAGAGGAAGAAGACGGAAGCCCCAATGGTCTTGTCTAAACAGGAGTTCGCCGCACAAGCGATGACTACGATCATAGAGCCCTTTGACGCTGTGGGGTGCGCAACCCTTTGTATTGGGTTTCGAAACGGGGAAAAGCGAGTACCCCCAGACGTCCTAATGGGTGCTGACCCATCAGGGTGCCATCGGTCTGGGTCAGTACATTATGACATCTTCAAGACATGGGACGAACCCTTTCAATCAATACGTTGGCGATTTGTCAACACAAAGGCGGTTGGCACTACACCCATGGCAGATGGTATCCAGATGGCCTTGAATGAGTTGAGTAGACGGCCGGAGAAACACAAGCTACTCTATGTGGTGACAGACGGCAAACCCGATTCAAAGCATGTCCCCGTAATCAATAGACAAGTACGTATTGCTCGGGCGATCGGGGTATATACAGTGGGTGTGGGTTTGGGGGAAGGGACGGAATACGTTCAGGATCTGTTTGAGGATTCCGTCTATTCAGATGATCTCGCAAAGATAGCACAATTGCTGTTCCAGAAAACCAATGACCTTCTGGACAGAAGGATCCTACATGGCAATCGTAATCCGAAACTGATGGGGGGATTGTATGAAAGTACCTGTGGCAATGACCGGGAATCACAAGGTAATGATGGCTGACGGCACATGGAAAGAAGTACAGGCAATCCAAAAGGGAGACGTGGTTCAGGGATTGTTGGATAATTGCGTCTACACCTGTTCAGAAGATACCAGTGAGGTACGGGAGAGGCGGCTGTTCGTTCACTCTAATGGTACAGTGATACGGGTGATCGGGAGGAGGATTTCTGAATGCGCAGGCTAATCAAAGTTCCACCCAAAGAACCTATCAATTGGGTCATGGTCAAGGCATTGGTACAGGGACGGTGGAAGACATGTAGGATACCATCTGGAGAGCCTAAGACGCAAATATTGACTGAAGAAAGGGCTGCCCATATGCGGCGGGATTTCAAACTCTCCAAACGTGAAAAACCTGCTGGTAGGTATGTGGAAGTCACCGTGGATGAGTGGGGCACCCGGACCTGGATACACGAGTCATTGATCAGAGCTATCACCAAAAAGCAGAAGAAAGCCATTCCATCTCAGCTCTCGACTTTTGCAGCCGCTCTGCAAGAAGCAGGTCGTAAGAGGCGGGAAGCGGAGGAAACCAAAGCCAAGGCACTTGCCTTGAAGAAGGTCAAGAGAAAGGAAGCCGCTTTAAGACGGGCTAATCGGAAGGTGTGAATAGATGCCGTCCCCATGGTTGGAAATTGTTGCGGGTGTTTTGATAGGGGTAGGAGTCATTGCTGTCGTCTGCATGGTGAGGTTGAATCAGGATTACTTCGGGTGGTGCAGGTTTTATGGCGATCTCTTGGATATGCTAGACCAACTCTGCACAGCCAAATCCCTAGACCTGCATTCCGTTCTGGAGAGCCTCCATACCAAAATAAAATCAGATGACGACTATCCTATCGTCAGGGATATGTGGCGGAAAGGAAAGAGTATGCAGGATATCGCCACATTCCTACTCCGTCATGCTGAGCCCGTCAAACGCTTTGATTTTGATTACCGTGGTATCTCGGATGATGCCTTAGATGCGCTACTCCGAACAGTAGCAGAGAAGTTTGCTAGCAGTCGTCTGGGAAAGGATACGGTCATTCAGATTTGCATAGAGGACTTGTCCACCAAAGAGTTGGTCCGTGCTTGTTCCCGTTACACCAAAAAGCCAGATGAAATCGTAGCCGCACTTAACTACATGTTGGAGTGCTATGGGCGCAATAAAGACTGGAAAGTCGCTCCAGTCACCAATGTGCGGGTCACCCATGGGACCGTGGATGACAGCCAGGTCACAAAAGGGGTTACATCGCTGGACCCGTCCTCATATCTTTCAGATGATTCCGCCAATGTGTTGCCTTTCCCGGGAAAACCCGCTAAACCTGTTAGGAAGTAGCACGGCAGAGTAGTACAGGGTGTGGAAGGTGAGGTGCATTCTGCTATGAACATCAACGAAGTAGTCAACGAAGGGCTGCTCCTATGGGCAAAGGTCGCCATCCGAGCCAACGATATAGAAAATCCCGACTGGTACTCTTGGGACACACAGTCCATGACAGACGAACTCAATGAGTCGCGGGATTTGGACCCCACTGGTGTTACCACATTTATGTTGCTCAACGCACTCACGGAGATCTTCTTAGAGTCAGAGCGTTTCTCTGGCTTGGAGTTGATTGCCGGACTCTCACCCGAACGGCAAGAGCGTATGGACCGCTACAAGGCTCTCTATGCTTTCTTGAAGTGGTCGGAAGTCCATGACGTAGTAAAAGAGTTCATCCAGCGTGTACGGGAAGCCGTTTCCGTCTACAGCCTGGATCGGGAAGACGTGGAAGCATGGCTGACCAAACCCGGTGAGATGGCGTTCCTCAGGAGAGATGCCCTTCAGGCGCTAAAGACGCTGGAAAGGCACCAATTCCTGTGGGGTGAACCCAGAGGTGCCAAGGCATTCTATAACCGGAAGGTCTTTGAATTCTGGAACATGCCATCTCTATTGAGAGCCATGCAGCAGCAGAAACTCCCGGGGATATCCATCTGTCTCATTCGGGCACCTGAAGCCATACACTCTTTCTTCTGTGTCGCCATCAGCAATGGCCAGCAGTTGACGGTCCTCACGGACAAACCGAAGAACGACTACCCCGGACAGGAGAAGAAGCGTCGTAGGCCCGAGAGGAACTTCTATAAGAGGGTCATGAATTCTCATTTCCCATACGAACTGCTGGATGTGGCTATTGACCCGGTACGGAGAGAAGCCTTTGCCAAAGCACGGCACGGGCTTGTGCCCTATGATACCCAAGCGGTTCCTATCGAGGACTTCTCCAAGTTGTTCCCAGAGACAGTGATCTGGGCATCCCTCCTGTTTGACCTGATTGAGGAGCAGTTTTTCAAGGCTCAGGCTACGCCCCTTCTGGAAACCTCCTACACGGTGGAGATGCTCAGGGTGCCCGATGCGCTGATCGACAAGAACCATGCCCTTGTGGTTGCTGGTCAGTACAAGCCACTTGACGTGGCCCCGCATACGAAGGAATCCATCAAGACGGATGCACTTAGGGATCAGTGGCGGTCAACCCCCGTAGGTCACAATCAGTGGATGATAGGGCGATACGGCCTACAGGTACCGGATTCCGTCCTGAACCTTGTAGGTACCCCAGAATTGCTATCCTTGTTGCCCAGCGGACTCACTCCTGAACAGGCAACAGAGATTGCCGCAGAAGTAGATGCGTGGCCTCATAAGGCAGCCCTACCTAAACTGGATACTCCTGTTGATGTGGCATTAGCTGACTTGGCTGTAAATGCTAGAGTCACAGAACGTAATGTTGGGGGTCATCCCCTGTTGACCCTGAATCCCCTAGATTTCGGGGTTAAGGGAAAGATTGAGGCTGACCGAGTATTCGTGGCACGCAAGAACTTCTGTGATATCGTCCAGAAGTTAGCCGATGCTGAATTCGACCGAACGGCTCCTGAGATCATGGGAAGCCATAAGTTTTTCCACCCTACGAGTGGATGGTACTACGATAGAGTACAGGAGCAGAAGGATCGCCTGATCCAGATGTTAGCCAACGACCCGTCCCCAAAGATGCTAAATCGGTGTGCTGTTTGTGGAGAACCCAAAGTGTCCAACCTGGAGTGTCATCATTGTGCCCACATGATAGAATGCGGGAAGCGGTATGGCAAAGATGACGATGACTATGAAGATTCGTTCTACGACATAAACAAACCTGGCAAGACGTACAATCTGGGACATTGGGCATTGTCCCGATCCCCTGCCTACGGTCCAAAGTACTGGGATTTCCCCAACTTTATGCTCAATGGCAACAACAAGAACGGGCACTACATTTGTCCCCTTACGGGTGGCCCTGTGGTCTACTATGCAAGTTTCCATCCCAAAGACCCATCTGCTATCGCTTTCCTTTTGGGGATGGACATCAAGGATCTCCCGTGGCAACTGCAGCACTACTACCCACAGTCACCTTACTCTGGTAACGATATCCTTGATAGATTAGACCCCGCTGACCACATGAAGAACCCTTGGCATGGGATGGGTCTATCCATTGGAGTAGCCCTGTCAAGACGAGGACTGCAGCGACTTCGCAAGGAGTTGGGTCTGCCACCTTTTGATTTTGAAGCGGAGTTTGAGAAACAGGACAAGCGGTGGAATGGCTAATGCCCCGTTTTCCTTTCTATGGGGTTTCCCCCTAGTGAGATAGTGGGGGGGGTTCTTCATGGGTTTCACGGAAAGAAGGGCAAGACGGACTTCCAGTGAATTGAGGTTCTATCCATATGAAGCTACAGCGGGTGGTTCCACACTAACCACTGACCCAACTGTCTTTGACACTATTGCTACCCAAATCAATACAGCAGCTTTCTCTGAGATGAATCGGGTGACCATTGCAGCCCCGGGCTCTTTGTCGAGAACTATCCAGTCCTGTTATGTGTTCTTTGATTGGGATGCTGTAGGGTCGGCTGGTGGTGCAGGCTGCGATTGCAAATGGCAGGTAGGGATTGGGGCAGTTCCAGTTGCATGGGTCGATATTACAGATACGATTCCAGTGACCAACATTCTTCAGAATTTCAACCGGGGTGGTGCTATCCGTCTGTTACAGAACAGCACGTTCCCGTTTACTCTGAGGTTAGTAGGCAGAGTTGTAGCTAACTTGGTTGATACCCAAGATGCAACAATCCACTCGACGACTTATGTGGAAGCTACCTGTACTGCTTAAACAGCCTGCAGATTCGTCCCACAGTTGGGGCAATACTTCAGATTGGACTTGTTAGACCGTCCGCAGGCGGGGCACTCAATCTTGGTCTCTACAGTCAGAGGCTTTGTCACAGGGACATCACCCCGAACGCCTTTCAGTCTGAGAATGATAGTGTTGTAGTTGCCGAGGGCTCCCACATGGGTTGTTCCAAAAGTCTGGTTGACTTCTGAACCCGCTACCGTGATGCCATCCTTGGGGGTTGCACTCATAGACCGCAGAATGCTCCCAGAGCACTTCTCTTCCCCCTGTCTGACTTTGCGAGACCCGTAAGGGTCACCCAGGTAGACATCGTCACTATCGTTGGACAACGTGTTTGATCCTGAGATACCTTTAGTGTGTCCAATGCTACAAGAATATGTGTGGGATGTCCAAGAGTACCCATCCTCGGGATACCACGGGCCAGTCCACCAGGGGCGTTTCCTCACGATCACATCCTCATAGACCACCTTGGGGGTGGGCAGCTCGAAAGCGAACTCGACCCGGATGAGTCCATCGTCGACTCTATCCCCCCGATGTTCAGATATCTCTGTGGTCTTTTCAATGAACTTGAAGGCGTTCCTGACAGCATGGCCCTTCATGAACCCCTTGAGTTCCATTTCGGAGTTGGGGTTGATAACCACCTCCTTACTGTCAAGAGCATCCTGTCCGTCTACATGGGCCCGAATCACCGCCCTCTGAGAGTTGAGATTCTTGATCAGGAGACTGTATTCTGAGCCAAAGGGAAGGATCACCTCAGGGCACCCATCCTCTGCTCTCATCTCCCTCAGAATCTTGCCGTTGAACTTGACCGCAACTACGAGATTGCTACAGTAGGTCATCATCTGACCCTCCTAGATTGTTACGGGTCACTGGCTAAGACCCTAATTGCTTAAAGCCAGTTTCAGGAGGTCGGGCAGCAAAACCACCGAACCGCCATTCGCTAAGATATTACTCCGATTCAGGGTTGTCAAACAGTTTTTTCGTGGGGGATGCAGAAAACTTGTTAGGGTTTGTGTTGGGTGGGTAGTACCAAGTGTTGAAAGGAGTTAGCATGGCGTTGCATCAAACACGTACCTTGAGACCTTACCAGCAGGAATGCTTCCACTACCTGTTTCGGTGCCTCACCACTGGTTGTAAAGAGGTGGTGCTGAGTGGACCACCAGGGTCTGGTAAGTCCCTGATGGGGACTTACTTAGTGGAAAGGGTACTCAATACACGGCAATTTGTGTCGGCTGTCGTAGTAGCGCCACAGCGCCAAATTACCGATGCTTTCATTTACTCTGATGACTTGGACATACTGCCCTCCCCGGAAAGTGTACCTGGGCGGGTTTCTGTGCTGTGCAATATAATGGTAAGGGCAAAGCAGTGGTTCCAGGTCAGTAAGGGCCGTCGTTCCCAATTCAGAGCACATGTCCGGGCAGTCAATCCAGTTCAACGGACTCTGGTCACAACTCAGCAAGCAGTTTCCCGGTGGTTCAAGGAAGATCAGACACTCCTCCCGGAAGACCTGTCCAAGTGCATCCTGATACTGGATGAAGCCCACCATGCCGCCATAGGTAACTGTGTTGGTGCCTTCACCAAGGCATGGCTTGAGCGTGGTGGTACAGTAGTCCATATGACTGCGACTCCATTCCGTAGGGATGATGATATCCTTATGGGAGAGTTTGCCCCCAGGTACACTCGTACTCTGGCAGATCACATTGAATCCGGGGAGTTCGCTCCTAGCAATGTCCTGATCAGATCCTGCCCTATCTCCATGCAGGCGACTTCTGTAGAGCAGCTTGCGGGTGGAGCAATGGCCTATGCTTCCCCTGAGTCCAGTAAACAGATCGTGGATCTATGGGAAAAGGATGGGCATCCCAAAGCGGTTGTCATTGTTCCCCCCAAGAGATCTGAGAGGTGGGCAAACCGGTTGATGGCTGAATTCACTAAGCGTGGTGTCCATGTCCATAATGCTGTAAAGGGTGGGGTCCGAGTAACTTGTGCGCTGAAAGCTCTGTTACGAACCGAACGGTTGGTGAAGGTGTATGCCGACTCTAAAGTGGAAGTGATCCTAGCATGCGCCCGGTTCAATGAGGGGACAGATTGGCCACTGTGCAGTCATGTCTACAATATTGGGCTGACTCATTCCTTTGGGCTTATCTTACAAAAGTTGGGTAGGGGTTTGCGTTTCAAGGGTGACATTGAAGGTTACCCGGAGCAGCACAAGAACACGACTGTCTTGACGTTCCTTGTCCCCAGCGCATCATCAGAAGTGTTTGATGCCTTTGAACAGCAGCATAAGGACCATGCCTTCCTGACTGCTTGTTTCATGGCTGATGTAGAGATCGGGCAGGGGTACTTGGGGAATCTCCCCCGTCGATTTGGAGTGAAGCCTACGGGTAAGAAACGACCCTACGAGGAAACGTGGGAAGATGTGGTCAACTACATCGGGGGGGATGTCCAGCAATGCCGTGAGGCTACCGGGCAGATGGTTATGGCTATCAATGCTTTGCAGGAGGATGGGATAGCCAAACCCACCACACAGGATGTAGTGGACTTCTTCACCGTCAGGATGGGATTGGAAGGAGATGTATTGGCTAGGGCCAAACGTGCCCTGGCCTATGACATGATCAAACGGAAGGCACTGGCATTCACTGTATTCAAGACCAAGTTGAATGGCAGGATCAAGCAGATGGGTGGTTTCAGCGGGGACTCCCGTATCATCCGGGATGAGTTGCAGGGGATCTTTGATGGTGTGATCGCTGAGTTCGCACAGGAAATAGCCAATACGAAACAAACGGCGACGGTCATCGGGCATATGTCTCAGTTCCGGGGCATTACAGCTAAAGAGATTGCCAAGGGACTCCGAGCAAGATTCAAGGCACCAAAGTTCACTCTGGAGCAAATACGAGTGGCTATGTTTGACTACCTCAATAAGAACAACGGCGTGGCACCGATTTCCACGTCAGGGGATGCATCCCCTTACTTTGGCCTTCCCGCTGGAGTGGTCAACTGGACGCATATCAATGACCAAGTCATCCGATTAACGAAAGGGATGGATGTAGCATGAACCTCTATGAATATGCCGTTTCCCAGGGGTGGACAAAACCAAGAGTGCCATGGTTTGAGAATTTCATTGAGCATCTGAAAGAGTATAAGAAGGATCACGGAGATTGTCTGACTCCCTTCCCGTGTGTTTGCCCAGATGGTTATTGCCTTAGTTCACGGGTCATGAGGGTTAGGCATTTAATGCAAGCTGGTGATACTGGCCTTTCGCAAGATATGATCGTGCAATTGGACTCCCTTGGTTTTGTGTGGCAAGTACAGCGTTTTGATTGGTTTACGGCGTTTTGTACAAAGTTGTCCGAATATAGGGCAGAGTTCGGAGATTGCCGTGTGGTGAAGCAATATGTCTGTCCCGACGGCTATAAACTAGGGGAAATGATAGTTAGCATCCGGTACGCAAAGAATTCGTCTAGGGGGAGTAGGCGTGTAACCCCCGCGATGGAGTCCGCACTCAGTTCACTTGGCTTTGTGTGGAACAACGGTTCGTGGCAGACTGACTTTATAAGGTATCTCAGGCTCTACAGGAGAGAGTACGGACATTGTGATGTGCCTGACTCTTATACCTGTCCAGATGGCTACAGATTGGGATCACGAGCGTCTAGGATGAGATCCAGTAGGAAAATTGGCCCCATACCCCAAGGATTGATCCGTCAGATGGATTCGCTTGGGTTTGTATGGGACAGAAATTGGTTTGACAAATTCATCCTGCATCTATCTGAATACAAGGTGAAGACAGGGGATTGCCAGATCCCCACAGGGTACGTTTGCTCAGACGGTTATCATTTGGGGCATCGGGTGGGGACCATACGTGGTATGAAGTCGAATCCGGTAAAAAATAGGCTAACCCGTGAGATGGTCTCTCAATTGAATGCCATGGAATTCATATGGAAGGGGACAAGACGTACCCGCAGTTCTTCGGAATATCTCCAACATCTGGTTGCTTACATGAAGGAACATGGGGACAGTAGAATTCCAGTCGGATATGTCAGCCCAGATGGTTACAAACTTGGCCATTTGACGAGCAGCATCCGGATAGGGCATCGATATCCCACAGTCAAAAGTAAACACGGGTGGTACATCCCCCCCAAAATGGAAGCTCAACTAGAGGAGGTCGGTTTCGTATGGGATGTACCCCCAACAAGACAGTGGTTCCCTTCTTTTGTCGAACATCTCCGTCTGTACCAGAATCAACTGGGGGGGGGCTCTCCACCCACGGCTTACATTAGCCCAGATGGGTATGCTCTTGGTAAGCATGTCTCTACTGTTCGGCAGTACTATAGGCACGGGTCTTTGACGTCTGATCAGATTGATCAGATTGATGCGTTGGGGTTCATATGGGATGCTAATTGGTCTGGACGCTGGTTTCCGGATTTTGTACAGCACCTGAATCTGTACAAAACAGAGTATGGTAGTTGCCGAATTACACATTCGTATGTCTCACCAGATGGCTATAAGTTGGGGCAACAAGTCGCGGTTGTTTGTGCCAGTATTCGGGGGACTGGTGGGATGAAGGTGACTGCTGAGATGCTCTCACAGTTAGATGCTATTGGACTTGTATGGGCCGCTAAGCCTAAAAGGCGCTGGTTCCCTGTATTCATTAAACATCTAAAAGCTTATAAGCTGAGTAAGGGAGACTGCATGGTTGTACAGAAATATGTCAGCCCAGATGGCTATCGTTTGGGAAGGTGTGTTGGCCGTGTTCGGCTGGCCCGAAAAGGGTACGGCGGAATGGAATTAACTCCCGAAAGGATTCATCAATTGGATGCTTTGGGTTTTGTCTGGGAAGCCTCTGCACAGGGTGGGCGTCCTTTGAGGTCAGCAGCATGAATCTCCACGAGTATGCTGTCTTCCTTGGCATTACTGACCCAGATGTTCACTGGTTTGACGAGTTCGTTGAGCGACTGACGACGTACAAAGAGAAGTATGGGTCTGGGTTAGTGCCCCTGTCGTATGCCTGCCCAGACGGCTACAAACTCGGTGGTCAGGTGCATAACATTCGGCAGAATCATAAAGAGTTCAAGAGTCTCCATATCACGCCTTGGATGATTTCTAAACTTGACACGTTGGGCTTTGTCTGGGAAGTAGGCTACCGAAAGTGGTTCCCCGAATTTTTGGACCATATGCGGGAATACAGGGGGAGTATGGGGATTGTTTGGTTTCCCGCTCGTACACCTGTAGGGATGGGTACAAACTCGGAAAGCAACTGAACTATGTCCGTCTAGGGCGAAATGGAGTTGGAGGCAAAAAGGTTTCCGCTGCGATGGTTGAGCAACTTGATGCTATCGGGTTCGTCTGGTTTGTGGGTTACAAAGTGTGGTTCCCTGAATGTTTAGAACATCTGGAAGTGTACAAAAGGGAGCATGGGGATTGTCGAGTGCCTTTCTTACACATTTGCCCGGATGGATACCCCCCTGGGACGCTGGGTGAATGATATACGAAATGGTAGGAAGAGGGGCAATGGCCTGCGTATTACTTCTGAGATGGTTTCTCAACTAGAAGCCCTTGGATTCGTGTGGGATGCCACCACCAAAGGAAAGTGGTTCCAACCCTTTATGGAACATCTTACAGCCTACAAAGACGCCTTTGGCGATTGCCTGATCAGGCGTTCTTATACATCTAGTGACGGATACAAATTGGGGGTTCGTGTCAATTGCATCCGTACAGCCAAAAAAACCTCCAAGGGTGCCTTACGTATCATTCCTGAAATGGTCTCCCAACTAGACGCACTCGGCTTCGTGTGGCAAGTCAAATCCCGCTCCCAACCGAAGAAGGCAACGCGATGAACCCCAACTTCAAGACAATTCGTTCACCTTTGTGTGTTAGACTTTCAAAGATCCGGGTAGTACCTAGTGTAACAACCCCCGGTGATATCCGGGAAAGGATGAAGAGATGAAGACTATAGCAGAGCAGAGAGAATGGTTCCCCCAGTTCATTGACCACCTGGCCGCTTACAAGAATGAGTTCGGGAATAGCCATGTCCCGAAGTCCTACATCTGTAAGGACGGCTACCGGCTTTGGCAGAGGATGGTGGTACTGTCCCCGGCTGAAATCAAGCAGATTGACGCCCTTGGCTTTGCGTTGGGCGCTAAGAAGAAGTAGTGACCTCCATCCTGCTAGGTAAGCCAAAGCCCTCCTGGAAAAGGTCAATGGGATGAAACCCACTCCAGCAACCGACATCCACTTCTATCCCCCGGACCAGTACCCAAAGAAACATCAAATACGAGTTGGCACTCTGGATCTCCTACGGGACGAAACTCATCCCACATGCCTGTGGCATAATGGGCACCTCACGCATGACTGGGTAGAACTCTGTGGAGACGCACCTGATGTCACTTGTGGACTCCTACTGAAAGAAGGTGCCATTATCCCCGGCTCAGGACGTTACATCGGGGTCAACAGGGATCCAGACATCATCCGTAGGAACTCCCAAGCCTATGCTGGGGATACCACTCAATGGGTACATGCTGACATCCTGCACCTTCTGTCGGACTTGGATAACCCCACTCTGCACAACGTAGGCGTCCTGGTCTTTGATGCCTTCTACAGCCCCAGTAACCTTGAACAAGATGCCATCCTGACCCCCGTGTTGACCTTTGCTAGATCACAGTACGAGCGTCTTGGGCAGTTCCTACTGGTTATCAATCAGGCTATGCGGGGAACTAGGTCTGTCTCGTTGGCTGCTGCTCGTACTCGTTTTGCACAGAGCATCCAGGAGTATTGCGGCATCGATCACATACCGGATAGTGCCTTCATCACGTATAGAAGTAGGAACGCAAACATGCGGATCCTGCGATTGTCCTTTGGTTGGTAAACTTAGGAGATCAGGCATGACTACCAAGACACCCACAGAACTTGTTCATCGGATTGTCACCCACCACAAATGCATCTCCGGGAGAATGATAGTGTCCCTGTGCGCTATGGTCGGGTACCCCAATGACAAATCCACACAGGCTGTGCTATTCAATGCCTGTAAGGCAAAGACTTTGGCCAAGGATTCCAGGGGTCTGTGGAGCATCCCCAGCAAGAAAAGGTAGGTGGAAGCACACCCCTACCGCAGAATTTTCTTGTTAGGTGCATAGCATTTGGGGTAGTATGGACGTAACGGAGGTTTTGCTGATGTTCCGAACTTTCCATAGTGCAATCTTCCCAAGCATGCGGGTAGCGCCCGCTCAAGGAGGGTTGTACCATGGATCGTGGACTCAGACGGTCCCTTACTCTTTGTGCCATCAGGCGTCGCTGTGAAACTCCTTTTGCACCCCCCGGTCGGGAACCGCATCGGTATGCCAAATCTACACCTTTAGGGTGTCACTGCCACAAGCGTATTCATGGAAAGCCCAAGATAGATTCTGGGATGTGCTGTACTGGTTGTCGGGATCGGGTTTACCACTGGCGTCACCAGACCCGTGAGTTGCGTAACCTTGCTAACTACGGCTTGCAGGATTGGGAAAGTGACATGGTGGCTCGGATGGAGTCACCCAAATGAAAGGAACATGACAGCCATGGAAACGATACTGGTGGAAGTTAGAGCGGCTGAAGGGGGAATGGACGCACGGCTATTGGTATTAGAACAGTCCCGCATTTATCAGAAGTGGTGCACTATCAATGGTCTAGAAGTACAGGTGGTGGAAGAGCATCCTGGGATACTGGTATTCCAAGTAAGTGGGGTTGGGGCCAAAAAGGCTTTCCAGCATGAAGCAGGTGGCATAAGATGGCAACGTGTGCCACCCACTGAGAAACGGGGAAGGGTCCATACTTCTACAATAACGGTAGCCATTCTTGATATGCCAGATGAGTCCACTGTAAAACTGGATGAACGAGATCTGGAGATCAAAGCCACTTGTGGCCACGGCGCTGGTGGACAGAACAGGAACAAAACGGCTTCCACCATACAGATGACCCACAAGCCTACGGGACTAGCGGTAAGGTGCGAAACTGAACGCAGCCAGCAGCAGAATTTACGATTAGCTAAGGCTATCTTGTCGGCACGGATACAGGAACAAGATCGAGCCAAGAAAGAGCAGGATCGTAATAGTCAAAGGAAGGCTATGGTTGGGAGTGGGATGAGGGGTGACAAGATTCGCACTGTCGCTCTCCAACGTGGCCAAGTAGTTGATCATGTACTGGGGACTAGGATGGACACGGAAAGGTACCTGAAAGGAAACCTTGAGCCACTCAGGCGTCAAAAGACGTAATCCCCATAGGCTATGACGGACGCTAAGGGATCGAGAAGGTTATCATCAGACCAGGGCCCAGATTTGAGGTAGTGCTTGACGGCTATAAAGGCATCCACGTCTCGAATGTACTGCCCACCTTCTGTCTGATTGCGAGCATTGTCCAGAGCCTCAGAGAAAATACGACGAATAGATTGACCTTTCGTCACGAAGGCACGAGCAAAATCATCTATCGCCTTTTTCATCTGTGGGGTCAGGACTTCTTGCTGCACCCACCTAACTGATTGTAAAGGCATCGGGTGGGAGTTCACTTTAGCCAGATGCTTGCCTGCTATTCTAGAGATAGATGCCCGTTCTTTCAGATAACGTTGGGCAACTCTACTGGCATGCAGTTGGATTTGACACTCTCCAGGGTGTGCCTTTGGATCGGGTTCCCCTTTCCAATAGGTGGTAATGATCTTGACCCGCCCATAGCCCCCATTGGCAAAGACAATTGTAAGCCCCAATCTTGGATCCGTCCAGTTGATACCGCCCCCTTGATTAAACTCCTGCTCCCAACGTTCAAATTGGGGGCTTCTACGAGACTTGGCATCGTTGTATTCTCTGGAGAAGTTTTTGAGTGTGGCCCGAATGGCTGGCAGGGTTACTCCCCTTAGATCCATCCGATATAGAGAATGTGGCCCAAGGATGATCTGTTTGAAAGGGCCTCCAATCCCAATCTCACTCTCCAGGTCATATATCTCAGCGGCCTCAGGGTTACTCAGACTCTTGCCCCTCTCGATTTCCCCCACCAGATGTTCCTGGACTCGTGGGTTTCGAACCTCCTTCTGGATTCGATCCACTACATGACAAGGACCACCAGGATGTCCTAGTGGGGGAGTCAGGTCGGATCGTTTTCTGAGAGGAGCCATAGGCCCAACCTTATTCGGCTGCCACAGAGTCGACTGCTACGTCCGGCACAACCTGGACATCCGGTGCAACATCACCAGGAACTACATCCAAGAGGATAATTGCATCTAGGGTCTCAACACCAGGAACTACATCCAAGGGGATAGCAGCATCTGTAGCATCGGCTGTGACCCCAACTTCTGCAGCTGCTCCGTCATCCTGTGCTTCGACGTCCGGAGATACCACATCTCCCGATAGAGACTCGACAGTTGCGTCTAGAACGGCAGCATCTGTGGGTTTGGAATCGTTGCTGCAAGCCAGCATACCTAAAATCGTTGCAAATACGAGTACCTTAGTCATTGCACTGAACTCCCTTTTCAAGTTAGTGTCCCCTTGTGCACTCAATCTGAGTGGTGGGGGTCTCAATCTACCAGAAACAAGATCATAGGATGAATAGTCGAGTTTCTAGCCACTAGATTGGAGTAGAGTTAATAGGATGGGTAGGGAACTTTCCTGCCCCCAAAATTTGAGCTTAAATAGTCTCAGGTACTGATCTGTCTGAGAGGGTAGAGGTCTAAAAGATAGAGATGCGTTGGAACATAACTACAAGTGCTTATGGCGTTATTGACCGTCCTGTGCCCAATGAGGTTCGAGAGGTGGAATCCATTCTCACTCGGATACTCTCCGAGTCGGACATGGATGAAACCACCACTCCAGATCGCATTGGTAAGCGTCTGATCGAAGTGTTCGGGGACCGGTTGGACATGTCAAGGTTCCTGCTGGGTGTGGATATCAATTCCTGGGGCTTTTGGCCCAGACCTAAGAATCTCTATACTTGGGTCGCTCTGGGTGGGTTTCTCCCCCCTATTGATCTGCCCGACGAGGGGGAGTTCGACACAGGATTCTTGGTGTTTACCTTCAATGGCATCAAAGAATCTCTCAAAATCAACACTAAGGGTCTCACGACAAATGAGCTAAAGAAGTTGGAACAGGCTCAAAAGGATGTAGCAGAGGCGGAATTCGAGAAAGCAGCTGAGGTTCCCCTCCCAACTGTGACTCTTCCTGCTGAAGCTATGTTTGACTTACCCCTCCCCAAAGATGCAACTCAGGTTCTTCGGGCACCAAATGAAGTAGTACGGATATTGTCACGGAATCCTACAAAGATAATTGCTACCATTGCCCCTAATTTGAACTTTGGGAAAAGTCTGGTCGACCTTTTTCTCGGGATCATACAAAAGCAAGATGCCAATCTCACTGTATTAGTTATCCAGATGGCCCAAGCACTTAATGCTAAAGATGCAGAGAATACAGAGAGTTGGGTTATCTGTTTGACCAAGGAACTCAATGAACGTTTGGGGACGTGGTTCGAAGACAGCCCGAGCCAAGAAAAGCACTAGAATTGCTTTCGGGTGGAACGCACTCAAGGGTATGGCCAGAGGGGCAGGAATAGCTGCTAGGGCTATAGGCTCTAGTCTCGGCCCCCAAGCATCCACAGTACTCTTAGAACGAGTGTCCGGTCGAATCCTCACGAAAGATGGTGCAACTATAGCCCGGGAACTCTCCCTGAACGATCCTCTCTTACAATTAGGGGCTGCTATCATCATCGATGCCTGCCTGCGGGTCAACAAAGATGTTGGGGACGGGACAACAACTACAGCCGTTATTGCTAACGGTATCATCCAGGAAGGTGCTAAAGCTATCGTCTCAAGCCAAAACCCTGTGGGTTTGGTCCAAGAGATCAGGGATGCTTGCACAGTAGTTCTGAGTAAGGCTCAGGACATGGCACTACCTATAGGGACGAAGAGTCTGATCCAACGAGTGGCTATGATCGCCTCCAATGGAGACAGAGACATAGCGGATGCTCTAGCTACCGCTAGCATCCAGATCGGGAAGCTTGGGAATATCCAAGTGACCGGAGGTGAATCCACAGAACCTATCACCCTGGAGTTGAAGAGCGGCATTTCTCTGAAGGGGTGTACTAGCCCCTATTTTCTGGAGGCTCCAACAGAACGAGTCCTAGATGGGGCACTGGTAGCAGTAGTTCCAAAGATGCTGTCCGACGTGAAGGATGTTCTTAGGATACTGGAGGAAGCCAGCAAATTCCCTGAGAACCCCTGCCTGATCGTATCCAAAGAGATATCCGGTGGGGCATTGGCCACTCTGAGTATGAATGACCGAAACATCCCCAAGGACAATGGGCCTCGATTACGATGTGCCCCACTCTTCCGAGTAGGGGACAGACCGTACAGAGAAGAGTCCATGAAAGACATTGCCGCTCTCTCCGGGGCCCTCTATGTTGACTCCCATGCTGGTTATGATCACAAAGAGTTCAAGGCAGAATGGTTCGGTTCCGTCAGAAAAGCTACTTTGGGGCTCAACAAATTCGTGTTGGAGGGTTACCCTGACAAGCAACCCTTCATCATGGAGAGGCTACAAAGGCTACAACAAGAGATAGAAGCATCCCTGCACCCTTATGACACGGATCGGCTGAAGGAACGTATGGCGATGTTACAGGGGGGCTTGGCCCTCGTGAAAGTGGGTGGAACCACTGATACTGAAATCAAAGAAAGACGTGCTAGAGTGGAAGACGCCATACATGCCTTAGATGCGGCCTTGAGGGGTGGTGTCCTACCAGGAGGAGGCGTTGCATATCTGCGACTCAGCCAAGCATTAGAGGAAACTCCAGAGGGGCAGACGGTAGGTGGTAAAGTGTTGGCAAAAGCGTTGAAGGTCCCCATCTTACGATTACTTCTTAACGCTGGAGTGGAACCCCAGAGTACCATAGATAAGTTAAGGTCGTGTGCAGACTCTTGGGTCGGGTGGGATCTCTTTGGACATACTGCCAGAGATTTCGGGGGGGCACCAGAGATAGTTGATCCTTACCTTGTAGTCAAGCATGTGATAGGATCAGCAGTGTCAGCGGCGACAACTCTGTTGGCTGCTGATGCTGCTATCACTAGAGTCAGATAATGAACTTTGAAGATGCTTGTGCTGTTGCTTGTTCGGTGCGAGAGATGTTGAATAGCCTGAATGCTGCAAAGGGGGAGTCCGATGAGGTGCGGGGGGGCATGAATCTCCTGACCCTTCAGCACTTTATTAAAGCTGCTACGGTGTTTGATCTCTACCTGACCCGAAAATCCGATATGCGGGACAATGAAGTAGATACACTGGGTGCCCTATCCGTTATAGCGGGCAATAGTTGGCTGCTCCTGCTCTCTGACCATGCAACTGTCATTGTGTGGAATCACCCTAGATCGGGATGGGGCGGGTTGACCCTCAAGAGCAAAGATGAATTGAAGCAACGTAGGTGGAAGAAGTTAATGGATGGCTCAAAACCAACGGAGTTCCCCGATGCTTGACAAGGATCATATCACCAGAGCATCAGGCACAGTCACCTACACCAACGACCCGCTGACATCAGTCCTCTATACGCTTTTGAGGGATTGTCTGCGGTTTGGGGCTATGGAGGACATTTTGATAAAGGATATTCCGTATGTGCCAGGGAAGAATCAGGAAGAACGGTTCTTTGACATTCTTGGTCGTTTCTATATCCCATTACAGGACGTTCAGATGGTTAGGGCAAAGGAAGGGCATACAACATCCTGCATCTATTCAAACGGGTGGTTAGCTAACTACGCCCACTACTGTGCAAAGAGAATCCGTGGGGATGCTCTGGATCGAACGGAATCGATCGGGACTATTACGAAAGAATTCCTGATCCAGGAGCTTGTGGCCTTGGTCCAAGAGTCCGCTCCTTTGACTTGGGCAGCCATTGGCCCACTCCAAGGGACAGAAGCAGCTTCCAAATGGGAAAGAAAGGCACAGACTCTACTACAGCGAATCCAAGAGTCATTCCCCAACTTGTAATTCCAATCTCTGTTAGAAATTCAGTCAGCCGGGTAGTACAAGTGTGTAGCGGGGGGCAATAGATGCGAAACGTGATACTCCAGGATTCGCCAACTGAACAGGCAAGAAAGGCCGGGCCTTGTGGTAAGGGCTGTTGGCCGGGTTTCGATTACGTCTACGGAAAGCTTGCAGAAGCAACCGAGAAGATGGGTCGGACTCGGTATGTCAGATTGAGTGACGATCATGTTCAGACCATGGCTGATTTGGGTAGTGGCCATGAAGAACGGATGAAGGCTCGATTGGCATGGTTGCGGACTTATGGTTGGGTTGACTAAGCACTGACAGTAACATTTCTGTTAGGCTTTGAGAGAGTCGGGTAGTACAAGTGTGAAGTGCTGGGGCGGGACAAGCCCGTGCATCCTGACGGATGCGTAAAGGTGCCCGCTTTCTGTAAAGGGCACTCTTTCCATGGTGTCAAGTTCTTCCCACTGCTTCAGCAGAAGGGGCACTCCTGTTCTGACTTTGATGACTGCCAGTGCCGTAGGAGATAGCTAATGGAGCATAACTTACTAGAACCCGACCTGATCCACATGTGCGTTAGTGGGAGTCATGCCTATGGGATGGCTACAGCAACATCAGACGTGGATGTTCGTGGAATCGTATTCCCACCAAGACAGGCTGTATTCGGCCTGAGTCACTTTGAGCAAGCTGAAGGAAAGCGTGGGCCACAGTTCATGCTGGATGCCTTGACCAAGAAAGGGTTTGCGATCCCCAACAGGAATGAAGTGGATTACACTCTCATGTCACTGCCCAAGTACTTTGCTCTGGCATTGAATGCTAATCCGAATATCCTGGAGCAGATGTGGATGCCCGACCGGGTGGTCCTGCACCGTTCCCCGGCTATGGAACGGATCATCAGCGAACGTCACCTGTTCTTGAGTACCAAGGTGAAGTTCTCTTACAGTGGATATGCCATCTCACAATTAAAGCGCATAGCTGGCCATGCCAGATGGCTAAGACATCCGCCGAAGAAGCAACCTGAGTGGGAAGATTTCGGACTCCCTGCGAAGAGGTTGATCCCCAAGGATCAGTTGGACGCTGCTAAGGCTCTGATCAGGAAACTGATAGAGGACTGGACCCTCGATACGCTGGAGACTTTGGATGCCCCCAGCCGAGAGGCTGTCCACCAGAGAATGGAAGAAGCCCTCAGGGGTGCCTTCAAGGCTGGGTTTGCTGTGGCTCTGGATGTGGCTGCTCCTGTGAAGGATGAAAAGGACATCCTGTTTGATGCTGCTGTGCAGACACTTGGGTTCAGCAGCAACTTCATAGAGTACTTGAATCAAGAACGAACCTATCGGAATGCACTGGCTGATTGGAACTCCTATCAGACATGGTTGAAAGAACGGAATCCTGCTCGTGCTGAACTGGAGCGGAAATGGGGATATGATTCGAAACACGCATCCCACCTTTTCAGGCTCATGAAACAGGGGGAAGAACTCTTGACAACGGGTATTCTTCATGTAGACAGGACGGGGATTGATGCAGATGAATTGCTGGCTATTCGCAACAAGGGCATCTACACCTATGAGCAGGTAGTGGAGTGGGCCGAAAAGATGGATGCTCGATTGGATGAAATCTACAAGGCAGGGACTTCGCCTCTCCCTAAGAAACCTGATCACAATGGGGCGCAAGATCTTCTGATGGAACTGATGGATCAGCACTTTACTCTCTGACATTTGGAGGCGTAGACATGCGTTGCATGGTGTGGGTCGAGGATGATTGTGGGCATGTAAGCAAGGACTACCTCGAAGGGGAAGTTGGGGCCAGACCAATGATCGGGGATACCCTGGTTGTACTTTCCTCTGAAAATAGCCTTAGATTCACTGTCGTCCGGGTTGAAGTCCTCATGTACCCCTCCGTATCTGCCAAAGGAAAGTGCGCAGATGTGGCGGTTTATTGCAAACGCCGCTAAAATCCCTATAGCTCTCTGGCAAGTAGACGTTGCTTTGGAGGTTTAATCCCAAATGTCTACTACTGTTCAGAAACGACAGATACAGGTTCTTTTGGCCAAGGCGGGTATCACAGCTAAAGTAACCGGAGCAGGAACGGATTGGGAAGTTGAACTCCCGGATGAAAGGACACACAAGCTCTGGAAGCGACTGATCGAACCACAGATTGGTCCGACTGGTGGATATAAGACTGGTTACGGGGCGTGGGTTATGCAAGCCGACTACCAGCCTACGGGTGACTGGAATGACTCGTCGTCCCGTTGGCACTATGCTTCTGGGGATGACAAATTATCCAAATTTGAGGAAGGCAAGCCTGCCGATCCCAAGCAGAACATGTCTCCTGAGGATAAAGCAAAGTGGGATAAGTACCATGGCAAAGTAGAAAAGGTGGCCAAGGAAGGCTCCTATTCTGGCAATCCAGATGGGAAACCCATCTATCCGAATGAGATCGACCATGGGTATGAGCGACCCATCCCCGGGGGTTTCGATGTTGTGAAGCAGCTTCAGAACAACCTCTTATACGAACAGGGCAACTTGGACATGATGCGTCGGATAGCAGAACGTCATTTGGCTGGACTCTCCAACGATGAGAAACTCTCCAAGTTTGAAGAGGGTAAACCCGCTGACCCCACCGAGAATATGAGTGACGAGCAGAAGAAAGAGTGGTGGAAACAACACGGGGAGAATAAGGATAATTTCAGGAAGGATGCTGGGAACAAGACAGCAGCCCCCAATTGGCAGGGAGCCGCCAAGAAACTCCTAGATGCAAATAAGGGCACACAACAGGATGATCTACACTATCGGGCTTACCTGAGGGGGGTCAGTACAGGACAGCCGACCGAGCATCTGACAAAGAAGTTCCCTGGAGCCGTGAAGGCACGTCAGGATTTGATTGACCTTGCGGGTAAATTTGCCAGCAAGAAAGCGGCACTACCATCACAAGCATTGGTAGACGGTCTCCGCAAGAAAGGGATCGAGCTTAAGGATCGTAGGCGGATAGAAGACATTGTGACTAAGGCTGGGGGAGAACCATCCAAGATGGAAGCCCTTGCCAGCCGCATGGCAAAATCCATTACAGGGTATGCCAAGGCATTCCGTCGTGCTATGGCCGCAGAAGTAGTGGGCTACCAGAACCTGGCTGAAATCTTCTTTGATCGCTTTGAAACTCTCGTTGGCATGGGTAAGGCCGCTGGTACATGGCAGAAACTACTCACGTCTGAGAATCTCCATAAACTACCCCCTCTCTACTCCACAGAGAACGACAAAGACCCCATGGTGTGGGTCAAGTTCTTCAATGCTTTTGGTAGTGGCACATGGTTCATTACGGAGTTCGATGGCAAGGATACCATGTTCGGGTGGGCTGAGATCCACCCAGGCAACGGAGAACTGGGATACATCTCATTGAGAGAGATATCCAGTCTCAGGAAGTTTGGCGCTCCTGCTATCGAACGTGACCAGGGGTTCAGGCCCAAACCATTGTCACAGGCTAAGGCAGAGATGAGACGGAACCGGGGGGAAAAAGAGGCGTCCACAAGCAAGACTGCCGGAGTAGAAATCCAAGTGGCGGATTGTTTCGCACGGTATCTGTTTGGCAACCCGCAGGCTGCCTTAACGGATCTCCAGAAGTTGGCAACCAGGGTCAAGGGGTTCCATGTGGAACCTTCTGGGGAAGCATTTAACGAGATTTACGAAGCATTGGCTACAGCATTCCAGGATACCATCTATCACCTAACACAAACGATGGGATCACATACAGTACAAGTAGCGGATTGCTTCACTCGCTATCTGATTGGGGACCCCTTGGCTGCAGTCAAGCAATTGCACCGTTTGGCTGGGATGGTACGTTTACCTGGATTGATTCCAGGTAAGGAATTCAATACTCTCTTCGAAGTGGCTGATAAGAGACTCTTGAAAGTCATACGAGATTTCCTTGTCATTGGAGGTACATCCAAAATGAACCTTGTCGCCGGTCTCATGAAATTGGCGCACGAGAACCCGGAATTGAGGAAGCATCTTGTGCCGATGCTTCGTGAGGCAGCGGCACCCACCTATCAGAAGTACGTTGAGAAGAAGCGTAGAGATGGTGAGAAACCTTTGGATAAGGGTGCTTGGGAACGAAGGGTTCTCAACACCGGTAAGGCGGGAGATGAACTGAAGGGGGACAAGGAAAATAAGCGGCAACTGCAAGATGTTGTCATTAAAGATGCCACGATGGAGAATGATAGTTTCCTTGATCTCGGGAAGGTGAAAAAGAATTTGGAGAACGCAGGCTATCAAAGGTACCTTTCAAACCTCGACAAGTGGCTAAAAAGGAATCATCCTGATGCTATCACTTCTCACAAGATGCTGAAAGAGGACTTCTTTGATGCTATCGGCCTAGGGAGCGAAAAGAAAGTCCAGCCCCATCTGCCTGGGGCTGGGTGGGTTCCAAGAAAGGAACACGGTGGGCGTCTCCTTCAAAACTGGGGGAGCAGCGGTTCTAAGGGGGAAAGAGCCCTTTCGGAGATTGGGAAGGCAATGGAGAGAGGGGACTCTCCAGACAAGGAGACTGTCGATGATGCCCTTGATCAGGTCAAGAAGTGGCAGAAAGCAAAGTACTTCTCGGCAGACGAAGAGAATGAGCACAAAGAGATAGAAAGAACGCTTCTGAAACTCCAGAAGAAATCTCTTGCCAAGGGAGATAAGCCCAAAGTCCATAAGGATGATGAGAAGGCCATCAAGGATTTTGCTAAGGATAAGTCCCCCAAGGGGCACAAGTTGTCTGATGCGCAACTCATGGCGAAGTTCCTTGCCAAGGCGAAGCCTGAGACCAAAGAGCGCATGAAGGGCGTCTCACCAACTGAATTCAAGAAGATGCTGGGTGCCATCATGGACGAAGAGGGATAACTCCCCGTTCCTAACATCCACATCAGCCATCCCAGTTTTCATGGTATAGTCTCCTTTGGTGACTTTTGGCATAGGAGACCGTTCCAATGGACATAACCACTATCAGCATGGATCCCAACACTTGGGTAAAAGGCGAGCAGAAGGATTACAAGATGTTTGTCCTAGAGGTATCCGTTCTACAGGACAACAAAGGCAGAGTCTTCAGTTCTCATAGGTTTCAGAATGAGAGTGATAATGCCCTTGCCCACTCATTGCCCTCCTGTGGCCTTGAGCAGATAGCGCATGCCCTGCTCCTAGAAGCTATCCGAAGAGAAACCTACCTGGATGTCATCTTGAAGATGCAGGATCAGCCTAACCTGCTCAAGGCTTACATGTCCGGGACTGATACTGACAAAGAGGCCATGGCATTAGAACTATCCCAGCACATGGAAGAGATACTAAAGCGATTGATTACGAAGATTTCCCCGTCCGTTTCCGTCGAGCTTTTGAAGGATCTTTCAGAGCGGGAGAGTCTGCGGGAAGCCACTTCAGCCGATGAGAAGGCTTAAGCTTGACGTGTATTCGGGCAGGAATCTGCCATGTCTTACCTGACCCAACCCAAAATTGACTTCGTGCCTTTAACTCCACACAATAGAACGTTCCCATAGGGGTGCTGAGCCCCTCCCCGGGCCGCATCGTCCCAAGCATTTCGGTGAAGACATTGAGCACCCTAATGATAACAGATTCATCTTGCCATGTCCTAGCCGCCAGCTTAGTCAGGAACATCTTGGTATCCAACTTGGCCAGAGGTACTATCTTGTCTCTTTTACTCATACCACCTCCTTAGGGACAGACGCTAAAGGGGGTAATCCCCATTCGCTACTCTACTCTGTTCCCTAATCTCTCTATCAGAAAAACTCTCTTGGATAGTGTTGTTGACTGAAAAGGTAGTCACCCCTATGAATAAATACAACCCCCCAGAAGTTCTAGCAACACTTTTCCATGCTCTTGGTGCGGCGGGGCTAGATGAAACTATCATCCGGCTGAAGGCGCTAAAAGTACCGCAGATCGTCAATGATGCGTGGCAGACTCGACCTAAATTGGCAACCCGGTTGGCTGCTGCTGATGTCAAGTTCATTCGCCAGTCTTCCCAATACAGTTGTGTCGCTGCGTCGGTGACTTCGGCCCTAAAAGCATGCGGAAAGGATGTTACAGAGGAAGAGGTCAATAAGGTACTCTGTGCAGCTCCCATGGCTGGAGCATCATGGGAACAGGCGTTAGCTACGATCCAGTACTTCGGTTGCCGGGGAACGCTAGTTGTACCGGCCACTTTGAAAATGGTCAAGCAATGGACGGACAAGGGGCATCCAGTTTTAATAGCCTGGAATCCAGAAGGTCGGCCCTGGTCACATGCATCAGTCGTCTTTGATGTCACGGATAATCTGGATGTGAAAGTAATGGATCCCAATTGCCCGGATCCCGAGCAAACTGTCCGAGTGCTGGATAAGGTCACCTTCTATAGCAAATGGATGGAGAAGATCTGTGATTCCCTACTCGTTCGCAGACCAGCTCTCATGGTAGAACGAGAAGTCACTCCAGATGGGCGACAGGTGATAGCTGGGGGTCGAATTCGGGGCTATACCAAAGATGTCTGCATGTTAGACGACTTCAACTATTGGAGCCAACCCAAAGAAGCCAAGAAGCGCCCTCAACCTGTAGCCCCCCCCAAGAAAGACGATTCCCGAACTGTCCATGTTGAGAAAGGGAAACCCAGGGATGAAGTCTTCCGGCAGATGATAGAGACGGGGAAGTCAGATGCCGCCCATAAGAATCGGGAGCGAGATCTGGCTAAAGGGCATTCTCGTAAAGAGAAACACAAGAAACCTTGGGACGCTAAGGAAGCAGCTAGTCGGATTGCAGATGCCTACATAGGGAAGGGGCTACTAAATGGCTAAATTGGACATCATTTGGGTTGTGTCAGACCCAAACGCAGACAGCACGTTTGGGGACTGCATCTATACAGTCAAACCCATCAACATTGTTGATGTTGTCGTTGGGACGGGGCATCAAAGGTGGGTGGCAACGCACACTACATTCCATGATGACGCACGTTCAGCCGAACAGGATCTGTTGGGGCGATTCAAGAAGTTCTATCGTGACAAGATCCCGACGAGTGTCCTGCTCGATCAGCAGCAAAGGCAATACTCTCACTTAGCGTCCCTGTCCCAACCCCTATCGCTTCGTCGGGATTACGGACTGGAAGCCCCAATGCAGGAACGGATTGCTACACGATATCTTCAACGGCAGGGGGCATGACATTCCATGAAATTTGCGTCTACAGATGAAATTGCCGCCTTGGTGGAGATGGAGAAGTTTGCCAAGTTCCCCAAGGGCGAAGCCATGACAGTAGAAGAAGTTGCAGCCGTGGTTGGTCCTGAATTCAAGGAAATGAACGAGAACCCTCCTGAGTCTGTGCAGAGGGTCATGGAAGAAATGCAGAAGATCGCCAGAGTTAGGATCACAGATCGGGAGACTACAGATAAGACAGCGGGCGTCACCCCGGCTGGCCTCTACGGATACACCAAAGCGATCCAGAAAGTTGCGGAAGCCGCCACAAGACGGATTCAGAAAAGAGCGGTTGGTTTGGCTAGGATTGCATACCAAAAGGACGCCCAAGTAGCCCCCTTCCTCTCTGCCCACGCAAAGAGAGCCGAGTCTCTTCCTGCAAGGATACTCATTGCAGCAATGAAAGAATTGGGCCCCAAATTCGCTTCGCAGATGGAGAAAGAAGCGGGGGCATCTGAATTCGGGCTCTACGGATTCAAACACAAGACGGCTGAATTGGGTTTGTCCTCTTGCAGTCTACTTCGATCAGAAGTGGGACGTATAGCCTATGACCTGCACCAGAGGAAGGCTGATCTGCACGAGCAGATCACAGGGTTCCTGAAACAACATTCCCGGACAGCGAAGTGCCACTACAGTCGGATACTTCTAGCATCGTATCCTGACCTTGTGGTTGCCAAAGTGGCGTCTCATGGGAAATCAGTAGCAGAGTGGCTAGCATTGGGTGCGTAAATGGTGGCCCTCTTTCAGAAGGGGCGTGGGGTGGGCAAATGAAAGTGACTCAGACTTCCAATGACGATCTGACACTTTTGCGAGAAAATCGGGAACGTATCTTTCATACCCTACGAGAAACAACCAAATCGGTCAGAGAACGAATTGAGTCCTCATATACAGAGGATGACCTGATCTTCCGTGTAGGTGAGCTTACCCTGTCTGCCACTTATTGCGATGGGAAAATACTCCAAGGGTTGTGGACCTTCTCCGGGAAACAGGAAGCCCTACTTGAGCCCCATGTACATACTGACTCACATGAATACCTAGGGCTGAGTTCGTTGAGTGGCGAAGTGCATTGTGAAATGGGCGGTGGGACCAGAACACTGACACGTAAGGGGGATATGGTTTACATCCCACCGAACGTGGAGCACAAGATGCTGTTCAAGGCCGGACAACCCCTAGCGGGTTGGTTTGTCCTCATACCCCCAGATTTGGATTTCGTCCCCCATAGAGCCGGTGAGTGCATCTTGAAGAAGTTAGGGCGCTGCAAGAAATGCCATCTGATTGGCATTCTTGCTGGTAGTCCCGAGAAATGCGTCGAGAAATAGCTAAATCTCCCTAATGATTCAATTCTATTGTCCTTGCTAGGATGTCCTTTGTGGGAGAGGTCCAAGGTCATGAGCCCGTCTAACGCACAGTTCCCAATCGATCCTATCGAGCTAGGTCGTTGGTTTGGTTCGATCACGGCCGCTGTTGATAATCTCCGGAGTTCAGTGGATAAGTTGGAGGCCTCATCCGCCACCAGAGCCGATTTGGGTGCCCTTTCCGAGAAGGTAGACAGCCTGAGGGGCGAGTTATCATCTGCTATCGAGAAGGTAACCGAACGTTTTGGTGACGCCCGAGAACAGTACATGGAGACCCTGGATACTAGATTGCGTGATTTGGGGTTACTAGATGCATCTACTGCCCTGGAACAAATCAAAACTCGTGTGGGGGATGTGGACCTGCCAGAATTGAAGACAACAGTGACAACCCTGAATACTGTGCTCACCGAAGCGGATTTGCCCACGTTGAAGACAACAGTTACAGCGATGGATGCTGTCCTGAAGGAAACCAATCTCTCAGCTCTGAAAACTACAGTGACCGAACTATCCACTGCATTGGTAAAGTCATCTGGTACATGGGGAGCTGCTAGTGGTGCAAGTGCGAGTTTGCTTTTGTACGGTCTCATTTGGCTGATTCAGCTCCTGGCTACTGGAGACTCCACCCCACCCCCCATCCCGTCTGAGTTGGAGATTGCGCCATGACTGATTTGATTCGGAAAATTGCGGATCAGTATCTTCAGAAGCTTGATACTGAAGAACGTAAGAAGTACCGAGGGGCTGAGATCGTCCTATCTAAGAATGTACAGATAGCCCTCCGACAGGCCTTTGGTCCCTTGGCGCTGCCCTTTTTCGACTTCTATATCATGCTGCGACGTGTCTCTATGGGCATGCCAGCCCCTGAAGGCCTATTCAATCAACTCTGGCAATCTATGCGGGTATTGTTTCGTCTGAAGTCCCGAACAGATAAGTTGCCAATCTCTCCCCTGGCGAAGAACGCTGTCACTCAGGCACTCAAAACACTCCGGCGTTATCTAAACGATATCGAAGCAGGTCGGGCAGACCAGATCACTTGGAGACGTACTGCAAAGCTTCTTGCATCTATGATCGAAACTATCGCTCGGGATAAGCAGGTGTACCTGAGGCAGCGCCCTGGCACTCCACAGACTATGTACTTCCCAATCTTCCAGCGAATGACAGAAAAGGAACAAGGGGTTGAAGTCCTAAAGGATGAAGACCCCGAGATGTTCGATGTCATCATGACTCAGAAGAAATCTCTGCAGCAAATCGATGCAGAACATACTGAGATCATACGACAGAAGGGGTGGATTCAGGAAAAGGCACAGATACATGGGCGGTTAGTTCTTATCGGCAAAGATCCGTCTACAGGGGAACAGACAGTTTTCGATCGAGCACTTGGGGCGGTGCCTGTAGTTAAGAAACGAGACGAAAACGGACATGTATCTTGGGAAGGCCCGTACATTGATGCCCTTGAAGAGAGAGATGCTAAACAGCAGACTCTTTACAAGAAGGTGTCCCGGGCCACTATTGAGAGTGTTGCCGAGGTCAGGAGCCTATCTGAGGCGGAAGTCGACGCCCTGAGCAGCCCTGTTGAGACCATTAGCATCACGGATGACCAAGCCCGGTCTGGGAAACTCACCCGGATACTGACATGCAAGACGGTTACTAAAGAAACCACTGATCTCAAATCCGGGAAAAAGATATCCCTTGGAATAAAGGTAGTCTCAGAGGGTCGGTTCAAAGGTTGTTTCGTGGATGACCTTGTGAACGCCAACGGTCGTCTGGTAGAGGGCACTGCCTACGAGTTCAAGCCCAAAACTGCCCGAACCGTGGGACGACCCATGGCTAGGGCAGTTGAGGATGCTGAACCATATGTGACAGCCATAGATGTTGTTGAGGATGGGATACCCCTTAAGAAGCTGCTCATCCAGATTCCCAAAGGTCGGGGGGAGCAGAACAAGTGGGTGATTGAACTCCGAAACCGAATGTTTCGGATGGCTGGGAATACCCCGCCAATCACTGGATCCATTCCGTCGTTGCTCTACCAAGATGGGTCATCCAAGTCTAGTTATCAGTGTGACACTAAGGATTTCCTCACAGTCCAGAAAACTATAGGCTCTATGGCACTCTCTGCTGGAGCCGCCAAAGAAATCCAGGCATACTTCAATGAGTTGTCCAAAGCCGAGCAAGCTACGGCTAAGGAAAACCTAGGGTATTACACTAAAGAACATATCGGGGGATTCAAGAAGGGCACCCCTGATCTTCTGATCAAACAGAAACAGGCTTTAGCGTGGTTGGATTCCAACGACAACAATGGCTTAATCGCATTGGATACTGGGATTGGGAAGAGCCTCATTTGCGTGACTACTATGCAGAAGTTCATCCGGGATGGGGCTACAGATCCCGATTACGAGCAGGAAGATTCCAAAGGTAACACCATCAAAACCAATGGGAAGTTCCTCTATGTTTGCCCCAAATCCCTTAAAGGCAATATCCCCAAGGAAATCTTCAGTTGGCTTTCCGACACTCCAGGTGGGGAAGACGAAAATAACCTTCACACGAGCGAACGGTCTCCAGCCAAGAACCTCCGGGATCGTGTGGATATCATGGCATATGAGGAGTGGAAGAACGCCAACAACAAGGGGAAATGGAAGGGAAAGCCATGGTCGGCCAAGGAATACATCGCCATCTTCTTCGATGAAGCCCAGGCTATGGCTGACTACCACACCAGGGCTTCCGAACATGCCCTGAAGTTAGACCACCCCCACAAGATATGTCTCACGGCATCTCCCATGGAACAGGAGCCAATGCAAGCATATGTCCTGGCCGCTATCAGCAAAAACATCCCTCTGCTCGATCCTGCAAGAGGTGCTGAAGCTCGCAAGGATATGAGGAGATTCGCAGAACGATACTGCGAGAAGATCGGGACAAGGATCGTAGGAATCAAGGACGATCCAATCTTGAGACAAGAACTGGACACTTGGGTAAAACGCAATCTATTCTTTGCTGACAAGACAGATGTGGAGGAATTCCAGCTCCCTAAGCTCACCCAAGAGACCGTCACAGTTGATATGGAGCCCGAGGTAGAAACTGTCTACAGGACTGCCACCAGACAGTTTGCCAATGTCCTAGAGGGGATGGTTGTTCTGGCTCGTGATAAGGGGGCATCAAAACCGGTCCTGGATAAAGATGGGAACCCAGTACTGGATGAGGCCGGGAAACCCCAGATGAAGCTGAGCCCCTACTTGAACACAGAGACTCGGGAGCAGATCAGTCAGATTACCCAAGGTGGTTTGAAGCCGATAATGATGGTTCTCAATGGACTGCAGAATCGCCCTGACCAGATGTTGAACACCATGGCTGAAATGATGGAAAGGGGGACATTCACTCTCCCAAACGGAAAGGAGAAACCAACCCCCAAGGGGCTCCTACCCGTCTTGAAGCAGATGTCCAAGTCTTTCAAGCCGGTCACCCTTAGGAATGCAGCGAAACAGGCCGGGAACCCCAAGATCAAACAGGGGGTTTCCACTATGCAGACAAAGTTGACCCAAGACCCTACTGCCCGGGCAATCTACTTCACGGATGATGTTGATCTTGTCCCAACGGCAGCACAGAAGTTCTCTGAGGAACTCCCGGGGTATCACATAGCAGCAACCAAAAAGACCATACGGATATTCAAGAACGGGTCCGAGCTGGATTCTTGGACCGTACCCATTACTGACAAGGATGTTGAGAAACTCTGTACGGGGAAAGAGTGCGATGTCCTTAAACAAAGGGTTAACGACAGTGGGCGCAAAGCAATCCACTACTTACCGTTCATACCCAAGCCATACAAGAAGTTTCCTGATTTACCATCCCATACGCAATGGAACCGCTTCTACGAGTCTATGGAGTGGCAGTCCTTTGTGCTGAATATCATAGTAAAGCCTGACACACGATTCACTACATGCGTCATGGATGGACAGACATATCAGTTCGGGCACAACCTCCAAAGTTTCAACACTGTGATCCATCTTGATAGGGACTCGTGGAACGGGGAATCCATGAAGCAGCGAACAGCCCGTGCCTGGAGACAGGGCCAGAAGAGCCCCGTGCATGAAATTACCATCGATTCTGTGTATGGTACGGAAAGCGGGGCCACCAAGACTCACGATCGGGACGCAACGCTTGATGAGATCAGGAAGCACTTTCAAACAATGGAGGGGGAAATTTTCGACGCCATCATCAAAGAGGCCCAAGGTGCAGAACTTGGTAAGGATTGGCTGGAGATGCGTAAGATGCACTCATCTTTCGTGAGCACCAGCAAGGATGTAGCCGAACTGATCCTCAGCCCATACGCTGAAAGATCCTCTGTGGCCCCACACGATCAAGGAATATCGAATGTCACTGTCATCTAACCCCAAAACTATCGTTGAATGGCATTCCTACTTTGCTCGATACACCCCGACTCAATTGCTGAGCAAAGCCAAGGCCATGAACACAATGGCTTTTGTGGCAGATTTGCGATCTGAAGGTATCCCTATGGGGGAGATCGAGAGTATCTTCCGGGCCATAGCGAGTCGTTTGGTTAGTGCTGGGTTCCCAGCCCCCAGAGGTATCTTCGATTTGTCCGAAATGGTCAAGGATGATCCAGAAGCCACCCCAAATAATTTCAGACAGTCAGGTGTGCCCTTTGACGATTCTAAGGAGCCATCCGATCTGGATGCGCTCCCTGACGATACTCTTCTGGATGAGTGGGAGAATCCTAAGTTCTAGCCCTGGCAGTCACTAGTATCTTCCGTATCCGCCCCAACATGGACTTCACGATTTCTCTGGGGACGCCCAGGATGATGACCATCTGATCGATAGGGGTGCCTTCGAGGAAGATCATGTCGAATAGCTTGACGTGTTCTTCGGTTCTTTTTCTGACTTTTCGAGCAATCAGTTTTCGCATTTCCTGAACTTCTTCTCTAGCCTGAACAAGACTCTCAGGGTCTCCTATGGACCCCTGGTCCACGAATTCTACGTCACCTTCGACTATGGTGATACGAGTATCAGGCTTCTGTAGGTGAGGGCTCTCGTGTACCGTGAGGGGGATGGCATCTATCTTCTCCATCTTCTCCCGTGTCCTCGCAGTCAATGCCCCCAGATGCCGTCCCAGGGCATCCCGACCGAATGTGCGTATGTCGGTGAACGCTGAGTTTTTCAGGTAGTTACAGCACTGCTTGACAGTAGGGGGGTGTCCAGATTCGATCTTGATCCGAAAGGCATCCCGCTGAATCCAGCGAGTGTAGGCAGTCTGGACATGATCATCTATCGACCCCACCTGTACGGACTTCTGCATCTTAAACATAAGAGCTTCTCTCAGCGTCTCGTGGAACTTGGGGGGTTGCTGCCCCAACCATTCGGCAGTGATACACGGTGAGAATCGCCCGTCCTCCATCTGCTTGGGGCGGGTATCGCTTTGGATGGGGGTTAAAATCTGTGCAATGATCCGGCGCAATTCGTGGGCTTTCAAACCAGTGGGATCAAATCCGAAACTCGCCAAAACGGTGTCCTGTATCTGCTCGTTGGTTGCAGTCTCCCCCAATTCGGCCGATATCACCTTGATCCTCGGGGCAAACAACTCGGGCCCCATGGGGAAAGGTTCCGTTACGGTGACTCCTTCTTCTGTGATCAGCCACTTCCCTTGTTCCAGCCCGGTCCAGTTCCTCACGGAATTGTACCGTTTGATTTGATTCCTGACGGCAAACCAGATCTGCCGGTTCAGCCCATCTTCCTCCTGTAGTTTCACGAAAGGATTCCGGACATCAATCCCAAGCTTCAGGTAGACCATCGCTTGTACATCGTGCTTTGAGACTGGCACATCTGCCTGCCCGTCTCCCAGCCATAGCAGGACGCTTCTGACTATAGGGTGAAGGGACAGGGTCGATATCTGCCGAGAGGACTTCCTACCATGATGTACATGGACGATAGTGGGGAAAGCAAAGGGGAACAAATACTCCATCAGAGAACTACAGGGGTGCTCACGATCAGTGGACAAGACTAACGGAGTGTCCCTTCTGGGGACCATATCCGCAGCTGTCCTGTAAGTGAGAAACGGGAAGAACTCGTGCATCAAGGAAGAGCAAGGAAACTCATGATCAGTTATCAAGTCGGATTCCTTGGGTGCTATTGCACCACGGTTAAGTTATGGTAGGCATGGACAATGGCTCATTCCGAGCAGGTCATTTGCCTTACCAGTTAGTGAAGATACCCGATCTTTCAAGGCTGTCAAAGTCTTTTTTTGTGCCTCCTGCAACCCCTTGAAAATACGGGATTCTGCTACGCTAGTTTTCCTATCAATCGGGGGTGTTTGACCCAGCGCCCAAAATTGTTCGTTGGGCATGGGTTTGAAAGTAGAATGAAATTCGTGTATTGAATAGATCGTTGTGAAGTAGTGCATCTGGAAAATACGGGGGTTTGCCCGTGGAAAACCGTGCAATGATTGCTAGCATCGTGGCCCGTTACCTGAAGCGGGCTGATTTCTTTTCCGATCAGATGGATACGCTCGTCCGAGTCCAGATCCTGGAGGGCGCTACTAGAGTCCATTTCGGGACTTGGAGCAAGAATCGACGTCCGTCTGTGGGTTTGGACAAGGCCAAGGGGGAGATTCCTAATCTTCACCCTGACTGGCTGGTTACGTCTGAAATCTACAAGGCGTGCAAGCTGACTCTCAGGCGAGCCCTCCACGGGATACCTCATATTGACGCAGATGACCTTCTCCAACGAGCCTTAGCGGGGATAGGGCAGTCAGATGAACCCGTAAATGTCCCATGGTTCTGGGGTGTGGGGCAAATGCGAGCAGCGGAGATCCTACGGGGGGCACCCCCATCCAAGATACTGTCCACAGCAGTCTCAGTCATGACCAACAAAGCACGTCAAGTCATTGCTGAGTACCGAACACGACAGTTGCAAGAGGAAAAAGAAAGCATCCTGGTTTCACCCGCTGACGAATTGAAGACTACAAACAAGCAGCACGGGCTAAGCGAATTCTACGAGCAGGTAGAGACATCCCCCTTGAAAGCGATGGCCGAACTCGTGACCTCCCCCGGGTCTACTGGGAGCCAGTTCCGTTCAATCCTACATCGGATAGCACGAAGTTCCCTATCACAGGCCGAATTCGTCTTTTTCCAGAAGCTCTTTTCGCACACCATGTCGGGGGGGGATCTGGCCAGCCCCACCAGTCCATCATCGAAACGCCCGTTGGTGAACTCCAAGGTATTGGGGGATTTGGGCATGGATCCGTCCCCGGCCAACCAGATGCTCATGAGTCGAGTCCTCTCTAAGATTGGAGATGCAGTCAAACGAGAGTTCTCCAAACCATCATCGGCATTGCGTGAAATGGTTGAAGAACTGGGGGCCCGGATTGACGTGTCCCGTGGAATTATGGTAGCGGCTAGTCGATTGAGTGCCACCCTGGTTACTTTCGGGAAGGTGGCATCACCACATGGATCTATGGTCTCTCGTATAGCGTACAGACATATCCGGGCACAACTCAACACACTCATGGATTCTTTGGCTCGACTCCAGGTACTGGAAGGAGCACTGAATCTACCCCATGGGAAGCTTTCTAATCAAGCCTTGAGTGGAAATGCCCCCTCAGATGAGCCCGGAAACCCCCGGGGGCCTGCTAGTAACAAACCCCTTCGGTTTGGACGGGGCTTTGCCCTTGCACGGGCGATAGCAGACAAACAAGGGTATGACATCGACTCATCATGGTTCGAGCCCTCCAGGCTGTATCTTGACGCTTTGGGGGCCATGAGGCGTCATCTGACCCATGACACTAGGACCACACCCGAAGATCTTCTCCAGAACTCCATGTGCGGGATTGGAACAAAATGGGAGGCAGTTGATGAGTCCGGGGCCGAACAGCTCAAAGAAATCAAATGTCTCTTCTATGATGTGGGAGAGAAACTCCGTCAAAGAATTCTAGTAGGGCAGGAGACCCCTGAATCCGCTCGGTCCAAGGTCATTACCTTTGCGACATTCAGAGCACGGAGTCACAATAAGGCTCAAAGCTGGAAGGATCGGGTATTGGGGGATATCAAGCAGGATCGCCCCGAGACGATACCATCCGGTGCAGGTGCTTATCTAGGATTGGACGAACGGAACCAGTATGACTTGATCTCTGAGGCACTGTTAGGCCGGGATACCCTGGCCATCGGGATCAGGAAGTTTTTCGGACAGCAGTTCGGGCGCTTACGGGACAAAGACTCCATGTATGCAGTGAAATGGTTGGACTTAGTGGAGACCAACGGCAAGCTGCCCAAGAATAGGGACATCCTCACAGCGATGGGGTTGGAGATCAATACGGCTAATGAAATGGCAGTGGGTAGGGCACTCACAAAGGCCTTCAAGGTGGTAAAGTCCGCTATTGAGAATAGCCCGGAGATGCTCAACACAATGGGCCTCCTGGCACAAAGGCATTCGTTCGGATATGCGGTGTAGCATCAATGCCTGGATTGCGACTCCCCAAAGTGGGGGACAATGTACTATTTGGAAAGTTCAAGAACAAGCACGGAGTAATCACTAGTTTGGGTTGGGATGAACACGGGATGCCTACCATCACAGTGACCCGCCCAGATAGACCACGAACCCTTCCAAGGGTGCTGAAGTTATTTCCTTTCCGGTATGCCGACGATGGCATGGCACCTTCCCCAATTCGTGTGGCTACACGACACCAGCGAGGGCAATCCCTTGGAACTCACTCCCGAAATCATCCACCAGACTGACGCCTTCGAGACCCCCTTCCTCTACCTGGATCTATCTCTGGTAGAGGCTAATCTGTGGAAGCTCCACCATGCTCTCCCGGATGCCGATATCCACTATGCCATCAAAGCTAACTCTGACCCTCATGTCATTCACCGGCTTCTCAGCCAGGGAATAGGGAAGTTCGAGACGGCATCTTGGTATGAAGTAGAGAAGCTATTGGGTTTGGGTGCCCCGCCTGAAACCATCATACATAGTGCACCTTTCAGGAAGCTAACCCACCTACAGAAGATGTACGATAGAGGAGTGCGAGTCTTTTCAATGGACTCCCCATCTGAGATAGCTAAATTCAAGGCCGTCGCCCCGAACGCTAAGATCTTCGTGCGAGTAGACGTGGGTGGAAAGGCATCGGATTGGCCACTGTCTGAAAAGTTTGGGTGTGCCCCCAATGAAGCTTGCTCACTACTCAAACAGATCCAACAAGCAGGGTTGCAACCTCTCGGAATAGCTTTCCACCCGGGGTCACAATCTTTGTCTACTGAAAATTGGACGCATGCCTTGTCCATGGTTAGAGACATCTATCAAGACTGTTCAGAAGCAGGTATCCATTTAGGTTGGATCAATATGGGGGGTGGGTTCCCAATTCAGCACCTTAAGACTATTCCATCTATGGATGTGATCGGAAGGACAATCCGAGACTTCATAGCCACGGAATTCCCCCATAGCCCCAAATTGATCATAGAGCCTGGTAGAGGATTGGTTGGGGATGCAGGGGTCATGGTTGCCGAAGTAGTCTCAAAACGAATCTACAAGGGTAAGACTTGGGTGTATCTGGATGTTGGAGTCTTTAACGGACTCATGGAAACCTCTTGTGGGTTCAATTACAAGATCCTCACAAGAAAGGATACCATCTCTCCAGATACGGCCAAACAAGAAATATACACAATAGCAGGCCCATCTTGTGATAGTGTGGACGTCATGTTCCGAGATAAGGAGATGAGTTCTGTGGAGATTGGAGACCGAGTCTACATCATCAACGCAGGCGCTTACACTCTTGGTTACGCGTCTACTTTCAATGGATTCCCTGTTCCTTCTACCCATTATGCACCTTCTAGTTTTTTCAGTGGATAGTCAACAAAAGTTCTTGACAGCCTTTCCCATTGGAGTATGAGTCCCAGTATCCCCTGTGTGAACAGGGATGAACCTTATGAATTCATCAGCACGCTCTTTGACAAATAGGGCATCTTGAGTTCCGGTGACACCACGACGGTCTCTTTGGAAGTCTCTTGGGGATTCGCCGGATGGATACTCTGGTGGTAGACCTTTTACACATCAGGGGTTACGAGACGGGAAATCCGAAAGGGTTGGGGAGTTGGGTGTAGCGCCTTCTCAGGATGTAAGTTGCAGTAAAAAGGCTACGCGACGATGCTGCCTGAACCTTCTTGTAGAGAAGGCATGGCGAGTGTGGGAGTTCCAATCCAAATAGCAGGAGGTGAGAATCAGCGATTCTCCAGTCTTGCAGATTGGCTCTGGATAGCCCACGGGATTTCCATAAAGGGATTTCCCTGAACGACCTATCGCTTGGATCAAAGGGACTACTCAATGTAGAGTAGTAAGAGATCTAACGGTAGTTAGATCGTCTAAATCACTATCCTACTTATCATACTCATTATTATGATACACACGAACCTACTCCTACTTGAAATTTCAATTTGATTGCCGACGTCCTGACCGGAATGGTCCCTGACACAGGCTGATTGATAAGAAACGACTCTTATTTGTACCCATCCTGAGAACCCAGTACGGCCCACGTTCGGTGGGATTGGGAAAGGTTTGCTCAAAAGAGCCATTTTCCAGTCAATAGACTGACCTGAAGTGGGAGGGGGGTGGAGATGGCTAAGAAATCTTTCACTATGGTCCCTACAGACCCTAGGACTGGACAGATCATCAACCCTAGGACAAGAGGAATTGCTTGTACTGGGATGGTTTCTGATGTCTCAGTGATGGATTCGGTTACTGGGGCGAACAATAATCCAGGGTCATCGGATGTCTTTAGGACTCGTTATGGGACTTCTGTGACTAGGCCATCTACCCTTCACCCCAATGAATTCTCAGCGGCTGCTGCTTTAGGCGAGAGATTAGCAGTGGGGGTTCTCTACCTACTTGCTGGTAGGGCTCATTGTAATTTCCCCACTACCAATGTGGCAGCCCCCTCTGATCGAGTTCAAGTAGCGAGAACTGCTACACCCGCTCTGCAAGAAGCGGATGATCGCTACTTTCCTTTCTATGTCTCTTGGGATCGGTGGGAAAGAGCTGTGGTTCCTGTCCTTCAAGATGAGACGAACCAGTTGAGCCTTCCCTACCTAGCGGATTTATTGTCCGCTGGGCGGTATGATGAGCTTGTGGTGTATTACCACGGGAAGTTACTATTGAGTTTCCAGGAACAAGGATATATACCATCATGAGTGGGATCCAACCGAAACCCGGTGAAGAGCAGATTGTGTGGATATCTTGTAGGGCTACTCCAAATTGCAAAGGCCAACAAGCCAAGCTGGTGTTTCGGGTGGAGAATCAGAAAGGAAGGTTTGTGCGTTATTTGTGCACCAGTTGCAATCGCCCCTTCCATATTGGTTTCTAGTACTCCAGGAATAGAGTAGTGGTTGTTATTGCCAGGGGGGTGTCTTTCGTGCCTTCAAGTTTGCTATTCCACGGGCCTGCAGCAGAATCGGGGGTCAAGGCTATTGCCGAAGGGATCGGTAGGATCATTGGGGAATTTGGTAGAGATGGTCTCAAAGTGGATGATGCAAGAGAAGTTGTTGGTCTCCTCCGAAACCCGCCTTTAGGGGCAGGAGTTGGTTGCATACTGGTTGGGCCTCTAGATAAGGCTGCACAGAAATCCCAAGACGTGCTGTTGAAGTCCGTGGAGGATGGGACCACAGATTCAGTTATGCTACTCTTATGGGCAAAGGATGTAGGATCGGTCATGGATACTATCCGGTCACGATGTCTTGTCCATTGGATCAATGGGGACGTGGAAAGAGACCCAGATGTAGTTCGGGATGGGAGGATGGTATTAGACAACCTTATAGAGGGCCGGACGGCTGAGATGATCGTTCTGATTCATGAGCATAAGGAACATTTGGCTGATCTTTTGGAATTGATTGTAGAGGCAGCATCACAGGAGAGGGATCGATACTCTGTCCTTTGGTCTAGAGTACGGAAAGCAGCTAAGTACAGTCCCCCAACTGAATTGTGGGTTATCAACGCTCTCCTGGGGGGCTAATGGCTAAGAAACCTTTTCCAATCCTGATGGTTTCAGGTAGTCACGACTTCTTACGCCGTCGAGTGGTGCAAGACTATGTTGCTTTGTTCGAAGGGGGCGACTGGCAAGTAGAGTACGAAGATGATCCGTCCGAGTTGCCTACCACCTTATCTGGGATCATGTCAATGATGGGGGAAGCCAATCGGTTGATTGTGGTGAACGTCCCCAAGGGGTCCCTGGATGACGAGTTGGTTCGGGATTATCTGAAGAGCCCCGATTCAGGGCTGGCTCTAGTCTTTTGTTGTCCTGGGACGGCTCCGGCCAAGTCTGGGTTTGCGAAGCTAGCAGCAGAGATAGAAAAGAAACGAGTCATTCAGGTAGATGAGCCCCCCCCATTTAAGATGGATGCCGTTGCGACACAGTTCTGCGTGAAGGAGGCCACGAGGTACGGTCTTACCTTGAACGAAAAGACAGCTGGAGCCATGGTTTCGCTCTTGGGGTCAGACTTTGGGGTTCTTTCATTTGAGATGTTCAAGGCAGCCTTGTTTGTCCAGGCACACGGAAAGACAGAGATACTTGGTGAGGACATAGCGCGGACCAAGGCTGTCCTCATGGAGACTTCTGTTTTTAAGCTGACAGATGCCTTGGGGATGCGGAATAAGGTATTGGTGATCAAGGTGTTGGATAGGATTAGGGCTACAGGTGGGGCAGATAAGGCCATGATGGTGATACGGATATTGGCATCCCATCTTTACTTGTGCCTGCAAGCGGCCAACCTGGAGAAGAGGGGTATACAAGCGAGGGACGCTGCACCTGTAGTTGGAGTGCATCCTTGGCGGTACAGTAACACGATACTTCCCTTTGCTAGAGCATGGGGGGAGAAGGGGCTGAACAGGTTGCTATCGGGAATGGCAAAAGCGGAAGAAGCGGTGCTATCTGGGGGGATTGATCCCTGGGCTGCACTTACCTGTGGGATAGTGGGGGCATTCTGATGCCGATACAGAAGGTAGTTGGAAGTCATGAAGAAACTTTAATCTTCGACAGAAAAAAGTGGAAGAAGACAAAGGCAGCGGTGGGTGCCTGGATTAGGAACCACCACAACTATGACTCAGATTTACCTCATGAGTTGAATAGCCACCAAGCCATAGATGTCTTGGCTGTAGTGGATGACCTCACGACTAGAGGCGGCACTATTCGAATTCGAGTCTCGGATTGGGCATGGTTTCCTACCGCAGGGGAGAAGGTGGCTGCTTTAAAAGGGCGTTTGTCTAAGAAGATAATGAGGCCATTGACTCCGGCCAGTTTGATTTGGCGTGGTCAATTGGGACGATGCAGAATCCATTGAGCTAATCTCCTACACTGAAAGGGCACAACCAATCATGTCAGAGTTCTATTCTCCGAGTGACAGAAAGGTCCGGGTCTTCAAGATATCTCAGTCGTTCCTTGACCAGTTCGCAGGCAAACAGCCAGAGTGGGGGTATGGGGGTCTTGGGTATTTCATTTTTAAGAGGACCTACGCCAGAACTCAACCAGATGGTACTACAGAGGAGTTCCGGGAGACTTGCAGGCGTGTAGTGGAGGGCGTCTACAACATCCAAAAGAGGCACTGTTGGGATCTGAAGCTCCCTTGGGACGAAGCCAAAGCCCAGAATTCAGCGCAAGAGATGTACACTCGTATGTGGCAGTTCAAGTTCCTGCCTCCAGGGAGGGGTCTCTGGGGGATGGGGACAGACATTGTGGAGAAGAAGGGTAGCGCCTGCTTAATGAACTGTGGGCTTTCCAGTACGAAAGACATAGATGTAGACTTTGCTGGGCCTTTCTGTTTCCTAATGGATTTCTCGATGCTGGGTGTTGGGATATCGGGGGATGTAAGGGGGGCGGGGAAAGTCAAGATTCAGGTCCCCCGGTATACCGACAAGCCTTATGTGGTGGATGATAGTCGGGAAGGGTGGGTTGAATTACTACGGGTAGTCTTGAATTCCTTTGTGGGAAAGGGCTTTTACCCCACCAGCATAGACTACTCGCAGATACGGCCAGCTGGCTCGCCTCTCAAGACGTTTGGGGGTGTGTCCGCTGGGCCTGACCCCCTGATCAACTTGATTGGAGATTTAACGGGGCTATTGACCCCAGCGGATGGGGAGCCGTACAAGATTACGACTGCCACGATTGTGGACATCTACAATTTGATCGGGAAGTGTGTTGTGTCCGGGGGCTTGCGTAGGACAGCGGAGGCTATGTTTGGGGAACCCGATGATGAGGAGTTCATGAGCCTCAAACAAGATAAGGCCAAATTGAATAGTCACAGGTGGTGTTCGAACAATTCCATCCTGGCTAAGGTGGGAATGGATTATAGCAGAACTGCGGAGTTGGCGGCTACGAATGGGGAGCCAGGATTCTTCTGGTTGGAGAATGCTCGGGCCTACGCTCGGATGCGGGATAAGCCTAATTATGTGGATGCTAGAGTGATGGGTGCTAACCCTTGTTTCGCTGGAAGTACCCTTATAGCGGTGGCAGATGGGCGTGGTGCAGTGCCTATTCGGCAATTGGCAGATGAGGGGGATGATATCCTTGTCTACTCACTCACTGCGGAAGGGCGGGTTGAGGTGCAGATTGGCAGGCATCCTCGTATGACGAGGATGCGAGCTAAATTCATGGAGGTTGTACTCGATGATGGTGCTGTTTTAAAGGTGACACCCGACCACAAGATGGTCAGGTTGGATGGGACTAAGTGTGAGGCCAAAGATATGAAAGTTGGGGATAGCCTGCCCAGGTTCACCAAACGTCCAGAATGTATCGTCCAGGGAAAGGACAGGTATCTGAGAGTGAACTGCAACACATTGGATTGTACTGCGGACAAAGTTTATGAGCATCGGTTGGTCGCTAAATTCATGGAACCCGACAAATGGGCACGGATGTACGATGCAGGTAAAGTAGCCGGATGGGTAAAGGGGGGAATCGTGGTCCATCACCGGGACTACAATCCCTTGAACAATGCCCCGTCCAATTTGGAGATCATGTATTTTGAGGATCATGAGAGATTCCATGGGCAACGGGATAACGTGGGGGTACGGAATCCCATGTGGGGCCGAAGACAGTCTGATGAGACCAGAGCAAAAATAGGGGCCAAGTCTAAGGAGAGGTGTAAAGACCCGGAGTATCGTAAGAAATTGGGATTCCATACAGAGGCACAACGAGTAAGGGCGGCTCGCGCTATGAGCGAGTGGCGAAGACGAGAGTTGGCTAAATACTACCAGGAGATAGAGGCTACTACGGAGTTAGAGACAACTTGGGTGGATGGGTGTCTGCAAGTTGTTTGTGAATGCAAGATATGTGGCCAAAAACGTCTAGTCCCATGGGGGAGAAGGAGCACGGAATTTTGCTCCCGTTCCTGTATGAACAAGAATGCTAAGCACATCCAAAAGAGAACAGTGGGGTTGCGACGGAGTTATGCGGCACGGCAGCAGCAAGTGCGACACAATCAGGTCTCCACCTACAAGGAATTGCAGGTATCATTGGGAAGGGAGCCACTTAAGCGGGAGTGGGAGAACGAGTGCAGAAGGAGAGGGGTTGCTTTCAGATTCCAAGGAGAGGGGCACACACAGAACCCCTTTGCTGTGCGGGGATTTCGGCACTTAAAGGCTCTTGTGGGGGAGTACAATCATACAGTTAAGGCGTTGCGTTTCTTGGATGATGAGGAACCCGCCTATAATTTGAGTGTGGATGTGAACCATACTGTTGGGATTGTAACGGCATTCGACCCAGTTGCCATGGAATGTGGGGGTATCTTCACACCACAATGCATGGAGCAAACCTTAACTGCATATGAGTGCTGCTGCCTAGTCGAGTCCTTCCCTGCTAATCATGACACCCTGGAGGATTTTAAACGTACTCTGAAGTTCGCCTATCTGTATGCTAAGACTGTGACTCTTGTTCCCACACATGATCTTCGAGCTAATGCGGTTGCAATGCGGAATCGGCGGATAGGGTGCTCACAGTCCGGTATTGTCCAGGCCATGGCGAAGTTGGGCAGGCGGGAATACCTGCGATGGTGCGATGAAGGGTACAGGTACGTAGCAGAACTGGACAAGATTTACTCAGAATGGCTTTGCATCCCACGGTCGATTAAGACCACAAGCGTTAAGCCATCTGGGTCAATTTCTTTGGTTGTTGGTGCCACCCCCGGAATTCACTATCCTCATGCTGAATACTACATCAGGAACGTTCGGGTGGCTGACATATCCCCGCTGGTCAAGGCTTGCCGCAAGGCAGGATATCTCGTTGAAGCTGATAAATGCGCCCCGGAGACTTCTGTGGTCTCATTCCCCATTCATGAGAAGAACTTTTCCAAGTCGAAGAAGGACGTGACGATTTGGGAACAGATGATGAATGCAGCTGATTTGCAGAGAGAGTGGAGTGACAACGCTGTCAGCATCTCTGTTTCCTTTCAGCCCCACGAAGTCAAGGATATCAAGACGTGTCTGGAAGCTTTTGAGACTCGACTCAAGGGGGTATCGTTTGTCCCCTTAAAAGACCATGGGTATGAGCAGGCACCTTACATTGAGATCACTAAGGAAGAGTACGAGAAGTTGGTCAAGCGGATCAAACCGTTGAATCTCTGTTCGGCTGTCCATGAGGAGACCGAGAAGTTCTGTTCCAATGATACCTGCACCTTGTCTTGCTCGGTCTCGCCCGATGGACCCAAGATAGTGTAATGGTGTTTCTGGAGGTGATTCAATGTGGTCTTCTGGTTTCAATGCAATTCTTTTAGAGGGGTTTTTCAACTCGCCGTTGTGGGAAGGAGACGGCGCACTCGTTTTGGAGTCGATATTGGTCGAAGATCGGACGGGAGTCCAGAATGTCTGGGAAGTGGTTAAACCCTTCATAGGGCAGAATGTTCAAGTTTCAATGCATCATCTTCCCGAGTCAATTGATCCCACCAAGTGGGGTGGTGGATGTTGTCGTTGGCAGGCTATGGGCAGAAAGAGTTGTCCGGCCGGTCATCACATTGACCTGGCCTTCCTTCTGAACGTAGTGGCAAAAGGTACCCTAGAGGAGAGTGGGTGCCTTCAGGTTCGGTCTGATGCAGGGCAAGTTGTCCGATTGCCGTTCGAGAAGTTGGTGGGGCATACAGGTAGATTAGCTATGGCCACTGTTGTTGATATGCTCAAGATGCAGGATACCCTGAAGGGACAGCCCCAGCTAGTGGAGGGCATGAGCCTAAACGCTCTCAAAGACATTGCTAATCGACTGAAAGCCAACTGAGACACCCATGATCTTCTCCGGACGTGTCGACTCCATCTTGTATGAGAATGTGCCCCAGGCGTTCTATGTCCTTAAGATGGAATTGGACGAAAAAGAACAGCCCAAGCAAGAGGTAGCTTCCCAGTGGGCGGTTTTTGATGACGTCCAGACTTCTGTAAGGGGGAACATTCCCGGATTGGATGTTCGTCCCGGAATGTGGCTGAAGTTTGATGCGGAGTGGGTCACACACCCAAAGTTTGGGCGACAATTGGAGATTAAGAGAGCTCCAATCTTCGAGGCGGTGTGGGATGCTGAAACCGCTATCAAAATGCTTTCTTCCAATGGGGTGGGGGAGCTGCTCCTTTTGCGGGTCAAGGCGTTCTTCGGAGACAAATTCCCCGGGGTGCTTGAAGACCCCATCGAGCTGAGTAAAGCCCCCGACTTGACCCCCCTATTGGCAGAGCACATCTCAACTCGTTGGGTAGCCACGGTAGCACATCTCAGGACATTGTCCTTTTTGGCTCAGGTAGGTATTCCCCAAGACAAGATCAATTCAATCTGGACGGAATTTGGGGGGGATGCCGATGGCATCCTTGCACGGAATCCTTGGCGTCTGACAGAATTGGATGGGTTCACTTTCCAGCAGGCGGATAGCATAGCAACCAACCTGGGGCTGAGTGGGGTATCTCTGCAAAGGGTCTCAGGGGCCGTTCTTCATGCGACCAAGATGCAGAAGTTGGGGGGGCATAGTTTTGGGACAACCGGAATGCTACTTGCCCAAGTCCGACAGTTGGTCCCCAGTGTGGATGACCGAACCTTCGTGGAAGCACTGGTGGCTCTCCACAAAGTTGGGCGAGTTTACGTGGACAGGACGACGCTCACGGGGACCAAGGCAGTTTATGAGGTGTGGCTCCATGAGATGGAGTCCGGAGCGGCTAGAATGCTCCTGGAACGGCTGCAGACGGCTCAATGGTCTGAAGATGGGGTTAAAGATTTCACACAGCGATTGGTAGACTGTGGGGTAGTCCCGCCCGACTCAAAGGTTGAGTCTCTTAAGCAGATTGCTACAACTGCTGTCCATGGTTGGGAACTGGCTCGAAAAGTTTCTTTATCTCCTCAGCAAGTAGACGGAATCACGAACGCTCTTATCCATCCAGTTAGTATTCTGACTGGACTACCCGGGACGGGCAAGTCATTTTCCATGCAGGTGCTGGTCAGGATACTTCAGTTGACCGGGATGCCCTACCTACTGATTGCCCCTACAGGGATTGCGGCCAAGAGACTGTCTGCTCTGACCGGGTCAGAGGCGTTTACGATCCATCGGGCATTTGAGGCGCAAGGGGAGTCCGAAGAAACTCGTGAGTATTCTTATGAGGGTATTCTTGGGGATTCTAACATTTCAGTTGGGGCGGATAAGAGTGAGTGGGGTTATTCACCAGAGCATCCCTATCCTGCTGCTTTCGTAGTGGCAGACGAGAGTAGTATGTTGGATCTCTCGCTGCTCTATCGGATACTGCACTGTACGGCCCCCACTAGTAAGATCATTTTCGTAGGGGACGCAGCACAGCTTCCATCGGTGGGCCCGGGGAATGTTCTTCGGGATATGTTGGCATCTGGTAAGTTTCCGTCTGTGGCTTTGACGGAAGTCTATCGCCAGAAAGACACGTCGGGTATCATCTTTGCCGCCCATGACACTTATCACGGAAGGGTCCCCAAGTGTGGGGCTACCCTGGATGAATCGGATTTCGTCCTGTTGGAGACATCAACGGATGAAAAGGCGGCTAAGGTTATCGTGGAGCTGGCTCGTAGATGTGCGGAGAGAGAGTTGCGATTCCAAGTGCTCTCTCCCAGGCATGCTGGTGTGGTTGGTGTGACCAATCTTAATCGTGTCCTCAGAGAGGTGCTGAATCCGAAGCAGCATGGGCAGATGGAGGTGAGAATAGGGAATGCTGTGGTTAGGGTCGCGGATCGGGTAATGATCTTCAAGAATGACTACAGGCTGGGTGTCTACAATGGAGATATTGGCAAGATTCGAGGGATTGACTTCAAGTCCAAGATGTTGGAGATGGAGATAGAGGGGGTTAATCTTCTGGTCATAAGGATGCCCTTTCATGTTGCGGCGACTCATGTGCGATTGGCCTTTGCAACGACAGTTCATAAGGTCCAGGGGCAAGAGCATGACTATGTGATTATGCCCGTGGTGCCATCTTTCCGGCATCAGCTCCAGCGGAACTTGTTCTACACGGGGATCACAAGGGCAAAGAAGAAGGTGATCCTGGTGGGGAGTCTGAAAGCGGTTGCACTGGCAGTTTCCAACGATCAAGAGGATAGACGGAATTCTCTTTTGAGAGAACGTCTTGTGAATGGGGTATTGGGTGTAGGTGGTGCGCAGGATGAAGCAGTCAACGAGAGATATGCTCAAGGCGATCAAAGGGAAAATGCGGGTCACGAAGATCGTGGCATCTCGATGCGTGAAGGGTCGAACCCGAGGGGATGACACATTTGTAGCATGGACTACAGAGTTCGAGAGTGTGGAGGATGAGCATGATCTGTTGGAAAAGGCGGCTATTCCTGTGCAGGCTATGACCATCAAAGAAGCTCGTCTAGCAACGGTTCTGTTGGGGTTGCATGTGGATGTAGCGGCACATCTGAATGCTAAAGCTAATGGGGTGATTAGCCCTGAGCAAGCGGACATGACCATCAACGGGATAAAGACTAATTACTCCATTCTGTTGAGCGAGTTGACTGGGGATACTGACAATGACACAGGGGACACCACCCAACAGAGTTGATCCTGAATGGGTGAAAGCAGCGTACAATGAGTTGATCGGTATGCAGGTGGAGTTGGACGATGACCCGCTTGCATTTGGCCCTAAGAGACTGAATAGTAAAATAGCGCAAGTAAGGAAGTTTCTCTCTCGCACGGAGCAGATCTTTCTGGAGTCGTCCAGACTACGGCATCTGATACAGCGGGATTTGACTGCGGTCAGGGCAAAGTTCTCCCTTCAAAAGGATCATCTGTTCGTCCATGATCCTGACACAAAGGCAGGGCGGAATGTGGCGGATAGGGAGGCAATCGCCAAATCGAAGCTTCGCCCCGTAGTTGACGAGATGTTCCAATTGGAGGTAGCCATCAACGATCTGGACAGTTTGTTGACGGTAGTCAGAGCAAAGAGAACCGATCTGAAGGACATTCAGGGTCGTATTCGGGATCAGCTGACTATCTGCCAGCAAGAATTAGGGCTGGGTGCCCGATGGGGGTCTAAGGCTGACTCCAAGAACGCTATCTCCCCATCTTCCGTGAGTACTGTTGAGTATGATTCAATAGACAAGCTCATTGAAGAAGTGGCCCAAGAAGTGCCCCTTCCCGAGAGAGTGGGAGATGTTCCGGCAGATAGTAATGGGCATGCATCAAAAGGAATGCTTGGGATAGATCCGAAGGCCCTAGATGGTGGTAGTTCTTTGGGGGATTCGGGGGTCACTGGCCCCACCAATGAGTGTTTAAGCGTACCTGCCGCTCTGGTGGGGTTTGGGTCGGAACAGGATATGGACGCCCTATTAGACAGGATCAGTATGGACCCCCTTGTAGTGAAGGAGCCAATTCTGATCTCGGATGAAGATTTGGACAAAATTCTCGGTTAGGTTTTGTCCTAATAGAGTATTGTGTTTGTGACCCTGCTTTTGGTGGGGTGGATGTGGCAATGTCAAAGGACGGAAGATCCAAGGACGGAGCCAAATAACTTTCAAAGGAGATGTTGCAATGGCTGACAAGAAAGAAGAGAGTGGGTATGTCGAATTTAGTTTTGGTGAGAATGACACAGACTTTTCCACCAAGAAGGAGAAGTACAAGGGGAATGAGGGCCGGACTGATCGCATGAGTCTAGCTTGGTGGCCCGGTTTTGAGACGGGTGAGTGGGATTTCAGCACAAAGCCCAAGTTTGTGGGTTGTGACCGTGTATATATTGAAGGTGTTGGCTATGTTCTGGCGAAGAATGCCGAGATCAAGAAGATTGCCAATGCCGACGTTAAGCGTATGGCAGCCACGATAGTTATCCAGTGGCCTACGAACTCCAAGGGAGACGTAGACAAGATGCGCCTGAAGGAGGCCTTGGATGCGAAGGATACTGAGGAATATATTAGGGTGCTTCCCTTCTTCATGAGTAAGGAAAAGTATCAGTTCCTGCTGAATCTGCATCGTGAAACTCCGCTGGGGGAGAAGGACGTAAGGGTCCTTTGTACTGACAACCAGTTCCAGAAGATGGCATTCTCTACCTGTCAGGATAGCATCCTGCGGAAGCTGATCTCATCGGAAACCGGGCAGCACGCAGAAATCCTTAAGGCTCTCCAGGACAAGATTCGGGTGTTGGCAGAGTCCATCCGGGAAGACATGGCCAAGGATCTTTCCGCAGATGAAATCCGGCGCAAGCTTTCGGGGAACCCGGTCGGCCCCGTATCAGCAGTGGACTCGTCTGCTGTTGACTTGGAAGCCGATAAGTTGTTGGGGGATCTCTAGAGTCGGCAACCCCTAACCCCCTGGGCTTCGTTCGATGCGCGTATTAGGGTTGGATCCATCCCTGACCCAGTTTGGGTGGGCTGTCCACAATACTCGTCTGTCTACAAATCGATGCGAAGCCCGGGGAAGGTTCCAGACGGTGGCAAAGGATACTTTTGTGGATCGTTATGTCCATATGAGAGAGTCCCTTCGTGGCATTATCCGGCAGCATAAGCCGGATAGGGTGGGCATTGAGTCCCCCGTGTTCAAGGAACTCTACTCTGAGGGCATGTATGGGTTGTTTCTCTATTCGTGCGAGGCACTCAAAGGGGAGAAGATGGACACGATATTCTTCTCCCCTAAACAGGTGAAAGCACATGCCAGACTTCATCTTCAACGTCCCGACTGGTGGGAGATGAAGAAGCCCGATATGGTGGAGGCAGCTAAGGGGCATGATCTGGCTGATCACCCTACTGCTTTCAATCACAATGAAGCAGATGCTTATTGGGTGTCAGTGGCGAGCGGAAGATTTTGGGAGTTTTGGGATGGGGTGCTCCCAATAGATGAATTGACACCAGTAGAGAGAGACCAATTCTTGAGGGTGCATACGTATCAGCGGGGAAAGCACGCTGGAGAGGTTCGGAAGTCGGGGATGCTCTATCGAGAGGATGACCGATTCTTTCTGTGGTCACAAGCTTAGGGGGCAAAGTCATGGCCGGTAAGAAGAAGGTAGAAACAGGGTCACCCTTGGCAGAGGTTTTGGCCATCGTGGATAAGACTATGGGTAAGGGCGAGGACGGCAAGAAAAAGGGTTCCACGGATGACTGGGTAGTCTCTTTGGATACCAGCACACTCAGACAACCTGTCCCCCACTGGCCTACCGGGTCGTTCATCATCGACTACATCATAGGAGGCCAGCCTAATGTTTTTGGGGTGTCCCCCTGCCCCGGTCTTCCCAAAGGGAAGATCGTCAACCTGTACGGAAGGGAATCCTCAGGGAAGACAACCGTAGCTTTGACCGCATCCGCTAGTATCATTCGCCAGGGGGGCACGGTTATCTATCTTGACTATGAACATGAAATCGTGCCTGACTATGGGTTGGCATTGGGTGTCCCCATGGGGGACGCCAGCAAGTTCCTACTCATGCAGCCAAATACCCTGGAGGACGGGCTTAGAATTCTTATGGCTGGTGCTGCCAAGAATGTGAGCCTGATAGTGATAGACTCTGTGGGGGCAGCCATCCCCAAGGCGATTTTCGAGCAGTCCCTGGAAGAGTTGGGGAACACAAGGCCGGGGCTGATTGCATCGAAGTGGTCACAATTCCTGCCCAAGTTCAAGCGAGTCATGGCCACCACTGGGACTAGTATTATTGCCATCTCGCAGCTGCGACAGAAGATCGAGGCGGGTGGGGGTGGCACCAGGAAAGGTTTCGGTGCAGGGCCTTCGGAAACTACACAGGGTGGTGACGTGTGGAAATTCTACTCCTGTGCTCGTATGAAGCTCACTCGGGTCCAGAGCGAACGGGGGAAAGTGCATAATCCGGTGACCAGACAGGTTGAGGACATGGTCATTGGGGGCAAGATCAAGATCCACATGGATAAGTGTAAGGTCTCTTCATCTCAGGGCAATTCGATGGAGTTCTACCTTAGGTGGGGGACGGGGATTGATGATATCCGTTCTGTGATTGAGCTGGCTCTGGCTCACGGTTTGGTGAAAAAGGTCAAGGCTACTTTCAGCACGTCGCTTGATGATGGCACAGAAGTCACGGGGGTTGGTCGGAAGGCATTTCAGGATCATCTGGTGAAGGCTGGTGGCTATGATCTCCTGAAACAGAAGCTGACACAGAGCATTAGCGACTTAAGCAAGAAGTACATGGGGGAGCAGGAGGACGAAGAGGGTGCAGAGCAAGAAGAAGCCCCCGACAATGATCTTGAAGCCATGCTTACAGGGAAAAAGAAAGACGAGAAGCCTTCCGAGGATGGGGCAGAAGAATGATCAAAGTTCGCATCCGTAATTTTCAGTCCATCAAAGACTCCACATTGGAGATCGACGGTCTCACGGCGATCACCGGAAGCAACAACAGCGGGAAGAGTGCGGCCCTTCGGGCAATCCGAAGTGTCTTCACCAATGCTCCCGGTCATAGTTTTGTGCGGCACGGTGCAGAAAAGTGCATAGTGGAGCTGTTCTTTGAGGATGGGCGTTCCATCTATTGGGAGAAAGGACCATCCGTCCGTCCTATGTACAAGATAGACGGCGGAAACCCTATCTATTCAGGTAAGGAAGTCCCTGAAGAGATACAGTCTTTTGGGATGGCACCGTTCCAGGCTGGGGGACGTCAGGTGTGGCCACAGGTTGCCCCCCAAATGACCGGGACCGTATTCCTGTTGGACCAGCCAGGATCTGTACTGGCTGAAGCAGTCTCGGATGTCGATAGGGTGGGGCACCTCAACCGTGCTCTGAAAGCAGCTGAAACTGATAAACGTTCTAGAGTGTCGACCCTCAAAGTAAGGGAAACCGATGCAGTTGCCTGTGAATCTGAGTTGGCTCGATTTGATGGTCTGGACGGTGTATTAGAGTCTGTGGCAACCTTAGAGAAACAATCTGCCCATGCCAAGAAGTTGGAAGTAGCTCTGCTGGTCGTGCATGGATTGAAGGATAGGTTGGACGGGGCTGGTGAGGAAGTGACTAGGCTAGAGCCGATCGCATCCGTCTCGGTCCCAGCTGAGTCTGTAGCACGAAGTATTGCATACAGTTTGGGTGATAGAGACAGTTTGCTCGCTTTGGGGAGTAAGTACAAGAGGGCTGCTTTGGATGTGGATGTATTGGCTGGTCTGGGCGATGTCAGGTTACCGGGCGAACCAGCTGGAGCCAAAGGGTGGCTGCAGGAACGGGGGGCGCTCTTGGCCCTGAGAGTATCCTTGGTAGATGCTTGTGGACGAGTGGTATCATTATCCGGAGTGGGGTCTGTTGGGGACTTTGCCCGATTTGACCAGATTGTGGACTCTGCCAGGAAGGCGATCCAGGCACGAGATGTAGTCAGGGGGTTGGCCACCAGACTCCAGGCCGGGGCTCGTGAGGTGGTAGATGTAGAAGACACTCTGGGCCGCAAAGAGAGAGATCTGGCTATGGCCCAGACAAACTTGGATACCTTACTGAAAGATCATCCTGCGTGCCCTCTCTGTGGGGGTTCCCTATGAATCAAAAAAGAATCCTAGGAGACTCGGAACGGATCGCTTTCCTGTGGCGGTCAGACGTGCATATCTCGGATAGGGGCCCCCAGTCTCGTACTGACGATTGGATGGAGACTATCCTGGGGAAGTTGCAGTTCGTAGGCAAGGTGGCACAGGAACAAGGTGTGGTAGCAGTTCTTGACGGTGGGGATTTCTTTGACACCAAGTCGCCATTCAGGAACAGCCACAATCTAGTCAGGGCTGTAG